>R06__coassemble_23_pt1 | contig 72447 bp, 81 predicted proteins | sample R06__metabat2_high_PE_027 | metagenome-assembled genome bin R06
TGCGAAAGTCCGGTGCATCTCTTCGTTCGACATTCCAAGATACTCTTTCATAATAGGGATCTGCTCCCTGGCCTTATTTATTTGATCAAAGTCAATATCACATATAAGCACTTTTTCTTCGGTTCCGGCATTTGACAGGACTTTTCCCCACGGATCGGTGAGTAGTGAGTTGGCGTAGCTCACATATGAGCTTTTTTCATCTCTAGCCGGTGCACAGCCTGCCATAAAAAGCTGATTATCAAGTGCCCTCATGCGAAAAGTAAGCTCCCAATGCAAAGGTCCGGTAGTCATATTGAATGCCGCAGGAACAAGTATGGCCTCTGCACCCTTAAGTGCCATTTCTCTAAACATCTCCGCAAACCGGATATCAAAGCATATGGCCAGGCCGAATGTATGTCCTTCTGCTTCAAACAGCGTGCCTCCGTCCCCGGGTGAAAAGGTATCAGATTCTTTGAATTTCTGTCCTCCTTCTATGTCCACATCAAAAAGATGTGTCTTGCGGTGTCTTGCAATCTCCCTTCCGGTTTTATCAAAGACAAAGCACGTATTGTACAGTCTTCCGCCTTCTTTTTCCGGAAAGCTTCCGCCTACAAGGGTAATGCTGTTTTCTTTTGCTATCTTTGAAAGGTTTTTGTAGATATATCCGCCTTTTTCCTCGGCAAATCTTATAAAGCTTTCATTTTCATAAGGGCATATAAACATCTCCGGAAGCACCGCAATCTCCGCTCCCTCTTTTTTTGCCTCGGCGGATAAGTTATATGCCTCTTCAATATTTCTTTCTTTGTCGTTATATACCTTTGTCTGCAGCAATGCTATTTTCACTTTTTCTCAGTCACCGCCTTCCGGAAAGCAGTGCATCTGTGTTCTGCCAAGGCATCTGAATCCCTCTCGCCCTGCGTAGAAGTAATATTTTAACTTTATATAGGTAGGAATTGTCTTTGCATCATCACAGCCCTCCGGAAACTGGCTTTTATGAAAACCAAATATACTTTCAATCTGCCGTTCGAGCTGCCCCCTTACATCAACAAACCTGTTTGGCTTAGCGGTGTAATAAAATGCTATCGCCTTTACATCAGACGAATCCGCACCATAGTTCGCCGTTATATTTTTATAAGGCGCAAGGTATGCACATGTCTTAACCGCTTTTCCGACATTGAGATGGTCGATGTGGCATTCACTCGTAACATCAGGGTCCGGGCAGAATATTATATCAGGCTTAAATTCTCCGATGACTTTTTGAATGCCGGCCACCAAATCCTTATATTCGTAAAATCCGCCGTCACAAAGGTCCAGAAATCTTACGTCATCTATTCCCAGATAACTTGCCGACAATCCAGCCTCTTTTTTCCTGACTTCAGCCATTTCTTCCGGTCCGATGCTCATATTTGCCGTACCGTATCTTCCGTCAATGCATATTAAAAAGCAGATATCTTTTTGTTCGGAGGCAAGTTTACATGCCGTTGCCCCACATCCTATTTCTATATCATCCGGATGGGGACCTATAAAAAGATATCTCTGAAACTCTCCGATTTGAGGAGCCGGAGCAGCATATTTAAGAATTGTTTTTATTAGACTCATAGTATTGGCACAGCTCCTTGAGACAGCAATTTTCACAATCCGGTTTTCTTGCGTCGCACACGGCTCTTCCGTGCAGAACTATGCAATGACAGAATTGAGAACTTTTATCCGGAGGAAGCAGCTTCCTTAACTCCCTTTCTATCTTCTCAGGCTCTTTAAGGTTGTCCACAAGTCCCAGCCTGTTGGAAATTCTTATGCAGTGTGTATCTACAACCGTCGACCCGGGGATGTGGTAAACATCTCCCAATATCAAATTCGCGGTCTTCCTGCCGACTCCCGGAAGTGATGTCAGATCCTCCATATTGTTTGGAACTTTACCGTCAAATCTTTCGATAAGCTGTTTTGAACACTCAACTATATCCCTCGCCTTGGCCTTATAAAAGCCGCACGAGTGGACAAATTTCTCTACCTCTTCAACATCAGCCGCTGCGAAATCTTCGAGTGTGGGATAACGTTCAAACAGGCCGGGTGTAACTTTGTTGACTCTCTCATCTGTGCACTGGGCCGCAAGCCGCACCGAAAAAAGCAGCTCATACGGCTTTTCATAATCCAGCGTGCAATCAGCCTCCGGGTATGCATCAATCAAGGCCTTGACTATTTTTTCCGTCTGTTCTTTTGTTCTCATCTCATAAAATCGATTGACCCGCCGCACTCTATTACCGGCAAGTCTACGCCATGATAACTTCCGTTAAATTGCCATTCGACGTTCAGCGGGAGTGAAGCGCTGCTGCCTTGCGGGCAATTTTCCGTAAATGTACACGTACCCATAAGTGAAGTTTCAAGCGCGTTGTCATCGCTGTCTATCGCCTGTACATGAAGTGTTACGTACTGTCCGTTAAGCGCCAAATGCAAAGTATCTCCTTCAACAATGTGAAGCGAGTAATGCTCAAGATATACCGACACATTCACGTTGACGGCATTTTCCGATACTGTTGTAACGTTATAGTCTGCGCGAAGATTAATCAGAGCACCCGTATCTGACTTAAATGTTCCCTGTGTCAACTGTTCTCCCGGTATAAACGGCTCGGGCGTAATCTCTGCCGTAGGCTCCGGAGTCGGTACAGGCGTTGGTGTGGGAGATGGTACAGGAGTTGCCGTTATGACAGGCGTTTCTACGGTAGCTGCCTCCATCGTCGGTGCCACGGTCTCAAATACCTGGTCAGTCTGCACGGGCCTGTTTGTACTGTAGTATTCTCTTTCATTATTTCCGGTGATGAAGTAAATAATCACTGCAACTAAAAGAAGAAATATTATTATGAACAGTATCGCTTTTATTTTGTTTTTAGTTTCAATATCCATGGCTAAATTATATCATATAAAAAAACCCCCGCAAGTCACCTTGCGGGGGATTAACAGATTTTTTAATTATTAAAGCTGTTTGTTGGCATTGATTTTGATGCCGGGGCCCATTGTTGAAGCTGTAACACAGCTCTTGATGTACTGGCCCTTTGCGGATGCGGGCTTTGCCTTGATAATGGCACTTATGAGAGCTGCATAGTTCTCCATAAGCTTGTCAGTGCCAAAAGAAACCTTGCCGATGGGGCAGTGAATAATGTTGGTCTTATCAAGACGGTATTCGACCTTACCGGCTTTTGCTTCGGAAACGGCCTGTGTGAGATTCGGTGTAACAGTGCCGGCTTTCGGTGAAGGCATAAGGCCCTTAGGTCCGAGGACTTTACCGAGACGTCCGACAATACCCATCATGTCAGGGGATGCGATAACTGTATCAAATTCGAACCAGTTTTCACCCTGGATCTTTTCTACAAGTTCCATACCGCCTGCATAATCTGCGCCTGATGCCAGAACTTCGTCAACCTTCTCGGGCTTGCAGAATACAAGAACGCGTACGCTTTTTCCTGTGCCGTTAGGGAGGACTATTGCGCCACGGACCTGCTGATCCGCATGACGTCCGTCAACACCGAGTTTTACGTGAAGTTCAACTGTCTCGTCGAACTTTGCTTTTGAACAGTCGCATACAAGTTTGAATGCATCCTGAGGATCATATAATGCTGATTTATCTACGAGCTTAGCGCTCTCTTTGTAATTTTTTCCTCTAAACATGTCTTATTCCTCCTTATTCGCCTACGACGACGCCCATGGAGCGGCATGTGCCGGCTATCATGCTCATAGCGGATTCGATGTCTGTGCAGTTAAGGTCCGGCATCTTCTGCTCAGCAATCTTGCGGACATCTTCCTTGGATATGGTAGCAACCTTGTCTCTCTGGGGAACGCCTGAAGCTGTCTCAATACCGCATGCTTTCTTTATGAGAAGAGCTGCGGGAGGAGTTTTTGTAATAAATGTAAAGCTGTGATCGGCATAAACTGTAATTACAACAGGAATCATGAGCCCCATATCACCCTTTGTGCGCTCATTAAAGTCCTTTGTGAACTGGCCGATGTTGACACCATACTGGCCAAGTGCAGGTCCTACAGGGGGAGCCGGTGTTGCTTTGCCGGCGGGAACCTGAAATTTAACGTATCCTATAACTTTCTGTGCCAATTTAAAGCACCTCTTTCTTTAAAAAGTATTATTCCTCATCTAGAGGTTCTACCTGGTCGAGCTCGAGATCTACAGGAGTCTCGCGTCCGAACATTGAAACAACTACATTTACATAGTTTGTGTCCGGGTCAAGCTCTTCGACTTTACCGAGGAAACCTGCAAGCGGTCCGTCCGTAACTCTGACGGTATCGCCTATTGCATACCCTACGTTGATTTCTCTGTGCTCAACACCCAGGTCAAGTATTTCCTGCTCTGTCAGCGGAATGGCTTTGCCTTCCGAACCGACGAAGCCGGTTGCACCACGGACATTACGGACAAGATGCCATGACTCGTCTGTCAGAATCATCTTTATAAGGACATAGCCGGGAAACACCTTTTTTTCTGTGGTTTTCTCTCCGTTATCCGTATATTCGGTAACGGTTTCCATCGGTATGCTTACTTCCTCTATAAGGTCCGTCATTTTGCGGTTTTCTGCTGCCTTCTTGATTGCGGCGGCAACAGCGTTTTCATACCCGGAATAAGTATGAACAACATACCATTTTGCCTGCTCTGCCATGTGCGCTTACCCTTTTAGAGTCAATAGAGCGCGGACGAGCAGCTGGGCTATTTCATCGAAGCCCCAAATTACAATTGCAAAAACCAGCATCATGCCGAGCGCAATGAGAGTGTTGTTCAAAAGCTGTTTGCCTGTGGGCCAAATAACTTTTTTGAGCTCGCTCTTCATTTCACGGAACCACTTGGCTATTCTCTTGAAAAAGCCGGGTTTGGTTTCGTCTTTCTTAACGGCGGTTGTTGTGGCCTTTGCCGGAGCTGTACTCTTTTTTTCAGCCATTTCTTTTTCCTTTCCGTTAATTACTTCGTCTCAACGTGATTTGTATGCTTTCTGCAGAAAGGACAATACTTTTTAAGTGCAAGACGATCGGAAGTATTCTTCTTGTTCTTCATAGTGTTGTAGTTTCTCTGCTTGCATTCCTCACAACGGAGCGTAACTTTAATACGTGCGTCTGCAGCCATTACTAACGGCACCTCCTAATATATTTTTGCACCGGGCAAATAAATTGCCCGACTTAGAAGCCGGGCACGACGCAATAAGACACATCGTAAAATGTGTTCTGTAATATTGCGGCGAGCACCGAGCTTGCCTCCCTGATTTGCGGTAGCCTAACGTCATCCGCACAGGTGGAATTATGATAGCAAAAAAATCCGTGCCCGTCAACACATTTTTTATACTTTTTTATTCGCAAAACTTGCGGAAAATGCGTTTTTTTCTGCACATATACCGTATGAACCTGACTACTCTGTCCGTGAAAGATACGTGTCCCTACGGCTTCACATTTACTCTCGATGATAGTATCTGACTTAGGACGCTTGCGCTGTTTCTCCTCAAAATATCAAGCGGAACACTCTTATACAGGCGGTATTTATCAAGAATCGTTCCCGGCATAAATAAGTCATTACCGTTTATGGCGGCCGCATCCGCCTTTGCAAGTCCTTTTCCGGTCGAAAACCAGTCAGTCATGACTACCCCGTCAAACCCCCACTCATTTCTTAATACATCGATTAAAAGCTCCCGGTTTTCCGGAGTATATGTCCCATTCAGTTTGTTATAACTGGTCATCACGGACTTTGCCCCGCCTTCTTTGATGCATATTTCAAATGCTCTGAGATAAATTTCGCGAAGCGCTTTTTCATTTACATTGCTGTTCATTGTGTTGCGGCAGTCTTCCGAATTGTTGCAGGCAAAGTGCTTTACCGTAGCATAGTTTCCTTCAATTGACTGAATCCCGCGGATAATTGCCGCCGCCATCTTGCCTGACAGCACCGGATCTTCTGACATATATTCAAAATTTCTACCGCAAAGTGGATTCTTGTGGATATTTACTGCCGGTCCGAGAAAATATGTTATGCCGTATTCCTCCATTTCACGGCTTATTGCCAATCCGATTTTTTCCATTAGTTCTTCATTCCAGGTTTGCGCAAGTGCCGTCTCAACAGGGAATGCTGTCGTATACTGATACAATATATCTGCGTTCTTCGAAGGTTTAGCCAATTTTTTTACCCATTCAGGCAAAAGTCCTATCGCCGCAATCGGGTAATTGTCGTTTACGAATCTCAGTTTTCCTCTTTTTGTGAATCCGGACTTCTGCAGGAGTCTCAGTCCTGCAGGGCCATCAGAAAGATTTACATTTATTATCCCTTTATTAAAAAGCCTCGTTGTAGTCCTGCCGACAGCTCCGGGGGCATATATTCCTGTACTTTTAATCATCCCCAATATTCCCTCGCCCACGCAGAGCTCTACCATATCTTTTTTGCTGAGTCTGTCAAGCGCTGCCTCAACTTCGGCGGCAGGAACCGGCCTTGTTTTATTGTATGAAATTTTCTCCGCAGTTATCTCCGGCACTTCTATTTTCGTGAATACGGTTTCCTCATACGACTTTTTCGGTGCCTTTATCTCCTTAATTCCTGCAGACGCTATATTTTTGAGTTTCTCCACTGTCTGCTCGTTCTTGTTTTCAAGTACAGCTACCTGCACATCTCCTACATATATAATAATATCTCCTTTGGGAATAACATATCCCGCTTTCGATTCATCGTATACAGCTATATCTCTTGGTCTATATGTTATTTCAAGTGTCTCTTTTTCTTTGGGTTTCAGAAGTTTTGTCTTTTTAAAGCCTATGAGCCTAAGCGTGTCGAGTCTTGCATAGAGCATAACCGTCTCTTTGCCGCTTACGCTGCCGGTATTTTCGACACTTACGTTGACCGAACCGAATTTCACTTCGGCGCACTGCACATCAAATGTTGTGTAGGAAAGTCCATGTCCGAACGGATACCTGGGTTTTATATCAAATGCGTCATAATATCTGTATCCGACATAGACGCCTTCCTTATAATATTGCTGCAACGCGTCCCCCAGGTAGCTGAACTCATTCCCAAACGGAATATCTCCGTATTCACTTGCCCATGAATCCGTCAGTTTACCGGACGGATTTACTTTGCCGCTTATTATGTCCGCAAATGCATTTCCGCCTTCCATACCCTGTTGGCAAAAGTATATTACAGCCGACACTTTTTCATCTACTCTGCCAATATTCATGTATGACCCGGAGTTTATAACAAGCACGCTGTTTTTAAAGCCGGCCGCCATTTTTTCAATATTTTTTATCTCGTGGCCGCTCAGATCAAATTCGCCGTCTTCTATCCGCTTGTCTCTTCCTTCTCCGGCCTGCCTGGACACGACATATATGGCCGTTTCACAATCGGCTTCTTTTATGTCCTCGTCAGTTATTTCGGGCCCGTATGGTTCGTTGAATGAATTTGCCATATCGTTGATTATATCTCCGATATGCCTTCCGACTGAGCTCCATGCGCGAAATGCGTTCTCTCTTTCTCTTTCAAAGGCATCAATCCATGACTCCGTAGTTATTTCGTATCCTGCCTTTTTAAGTCCCTCGAGAATAGTAACACTGTATCTTTCGTTAACCTCGCCTGACCCGGTGCCTCCCTTTATAGTTCTTGATGCACCGGAACCGAAAAGTGCTATCCTGCCTTTTTTTACAGGTAACGTTCCGTCATTTTTAAGAAGCACTATTCCTTCGCAGGCTGCTTCATATGCAATCTGTCTGTTTTCCTTCTCACGTGCGGACTCTTTATCCGAATATGACGCAAAAACTTTCTGTTCCATACATCTTATTCCTTTCTCGTTTTGTTAATTCTACCACATTTATACTCAATGTAATATCCATTTACTTTACAAAAAAGAAATGCTAAAATTATGTCACTTATTTCCTGTCCTATTGTCGGAGGCACATATTATGGCTGTTTTTTTTGCACCGGGGCGTACAGAACTTGCCGGCAATCACACTGATCATCAAAACGGGCGTGTGCTGGCATCTGCTGTAGGTTTGGGTCTCATGGCCGAAGTTGAAAAAAATTCATCAAAAAAAGCTATTGTAGAGAGCAACGGCTACAAAAAGTTTGAAATTTCTCTAAACAATCTCTCTCCCCGTGCGGAAGAATACGGCAGCAGCAGTGCCTTAATTCGCGGAATGATTGCCTCATTCAAAGATCTCGGTTTGAAGATTGGGGGATTTACCGCATCTATATCCAGCACTCTTCCCGCCGGGTCCGGTCTTTCCTCATCAGCTGCTTTTTCTGTGCTTATAGGCAAGATACTTAACGGCTTATATAATGACGGTTCCGTTGACCCTGTCGTCATTGCGAGGTGTGCCCAGAGAAGCGAAAATGAATTTTTCGGAAAGCCTTGCGGACTTATGGATCAGATGGCTTCCTCTGTCGGCAAATGCGTGTATATAGATTTTAAGACCAATGAGATTACCCCTATTGTCGCTGACTTTGAGTCACTAGGTCTTACTCTCTGTCTTACTGATACAGGCGGAAGTCATGCCGGTCTCAGCTCATCATACGCGAGAATTCCGGCTGATATGAAATACATTGCCAGTCTCTTTGATGCCTCCGTTCTCGGCGATGTCAACCCAAAAGATTTTTATGCCAAAGGATGGTCAAAAGAAGACAGACCCGTCAGGCGTGCAATGCACTTTTTCGGTGAAAATGAACGTGTTCCCAAGATGCGTGATGCCCTCATAGCAAATGACGGCGATGAATATATGCGTCTTATGAACGAAAGCGGAAGAAGTTCAGAAGAGCTTCTGAATAATATCATCACAAGTGCAACAGGTGACACCAAGCTCTCGGACGGCCTGGCGCTTTCGAGGAAGCTTCTTGACGGTAAAGGCGCATGGCGTGTACATGGAGGCGGGTTTGCCGGATGTGTACAGGCCCTCATGCCTTCAGATTATTTTATTGAATATAAACATGAAATGGAAAAGGTATTCGGCGAGAATTCGTGCTATGAAATCAAGACACTTATATAAGATATTTATTGTTACGGCGGCAGTAATCGCCGCCGTAACTTTTTTAAGCTGCTGCGGAAAGAGCAGTGCAGTCCCCGTGTCTCTGACCGAAGCCGCAGAATCTCCCGAAGCGTCCCCCGCTCCTTCTCCAACGCCTGATCCTTCTCCTGCTCCGACTCCCACTCCTGTTCCTATTATTGCCGAGAAGGGCGTTTATTATGAGAGATTCACCAACGAAGAGACTTCGCAGTATGTGGATTACTGCCTCATGATTCCGGACAACTGCACTGAAAATATGCCTCTTATTATGTTCCTTCACGGGGACGGGCTTACCAACAGAATCGACTGGCTTCCAACCTGGGGTATAGGAAAGCGTACCACGGAAATTTACGGTGATAATTTTCCTTTTATTCTTCTTATGCCGTGCAACCGCTATCCCGAGTGGTATGACGGTGGCATGGGAGACACATTAAAAGGGCTTCTCGACAGCATCTCTGATGAATACTGTGTAAATAAGGATAAGATTATTATTACCGGGCACAGCCGCGGATCAATTGCCACATGGCAGATGGCAAACGAATACGGAAATTATTTTTCCTGCGCAGTACCGTGTTCTTGCGGTGCGGCACATATTCACGGCGAAAATTTTATTGATGTTCCGGTCAGCGCATTCTGTGGAGGCGGGGAAAACGACTACACATGCTACTACAGGGATATGAAAACCATAGTTGATGATATAAATAACAAAGGCGGAGCTGCCACAATGACCATTCTTTGGGAGTACGACCATCCTGATATGGATTATGCCCCCTACACCGAAGACACGTTTAATTGGATGCTTTCGCAGTAAGGAGGAATTGTAACTTGACAAAAAATTTTTCTGTTAATCACCCGTTGCTGTTTGTTCTCGCAGGTCTTGCTATCGCAGCCGTTTTGATACAGTCGGTTGTGTTTTTGAGGATGGCCTGGAAAAGAGCCCTTGAGCTCGGTTATTCAAAGCAGCGTCTCAAAAAGCTTGCCACTACCGCTGCACTTTTCACGATTGCACCGGCTATCGCTATCGGCATTGGGATTATTACCCTTTCCGGAACTCTCGGTCTGCCTCTTCCATGGCTTAGGTTAAGCGTCGTCGGAGCAATAGTATATGAGCTCTCCGCAGCAGATGCAGCCGCAAGTTCTCTTGGGATATCCCTTGGCTCAACATTGAATGCACAGCAGTTTGCAACCATTGCATGGACAATGACATGCGGTATCGCAACGGGCGTTGTTCTCATTCCTGCATTTTGCAAAAAAACTCTCAGCTCGGTCGAAAAGGTCGGGGACAAAGACAAAAAATGGGGCGATCTTTTTGTCAATTCTATATTCTTTGGGCTGATTGCTACATTTGTAGGCGTCGGTCTTCATGAAGTTACAGTAAATGCCGAAGGGCGTGTCACCGCGTGTGTGCTTTTAGTCAGTGCTCTCGTTATGTGTCTGTGCGGAATTCTCAGGAACAAGCTCGGATGGAAATGGCTCAATGATTATGCTCTTCCTATATGCATGATTATAGCGATGGCTTCAGCTATTCCGCTTAGTCAAATCATTAAGTGAAGGAGGAACTGATTATGGAAAATACATCCTACACAGATAGAGTTCATCGCATCGGCCGTTTCTGGTTTTTATTTGTATACTTTTTCATATTCCTTTTTCCCATTGTGACATGCGTGTATTTTGATGCATGGCCGGAGTGGAAGCAATTTTTATCTGCCGCCGTCGGCGTTATCCCAATTTACTGGACAGTAGGAATTGTTGAAGCATTCACATACATGCCTATGCTCGGTGCTGGCGGATCATATCTTGCTTTTATAACCGGCAACATGTCAAACCTCAAGGTTCCTGTCGCTTTAAACGCCATGGATGCCGTCGGTGTACGTCAGGGCACAGAAGAAGGTGATGTTATATCTACAATTGTCATCGCCGTATCTTCAATTGTAACAACACTAATTGTCCTTCTGTTCGTTGTACTTATGGTGCCTCTTACCCCTGTTTTCCAAAATCCCGTCCTGCAGCCTGCGTTCGACAATGTGGTTCCCGCACTTTTCGGAGGTCTGATGGTTGCGTATATTGCCAAGTGCCCGAAAGTTGCCTTGCCGATAATTCTCTTCGCTGCCGCAATATTTATAGCCGTTCCATATCTTGGCAGTATATATCCGCTGATTCTTCCCGTTCTCGCCGGACTTGCGATTCTTCTTTCAAGGGTTCTTTACAAAAAAGGAAAAATTTGAATTGCCTTCAGAGGAAATTTTAAAACCGCAGCACTAAATGTGCTGCGGTTTTGTTGTTTTGGAATCCTAGTTCGTTTTGGCAACAAGTTCGCCATTTTCTGTGTCAACCACTATTGTCGTTCCCGCCGAAATATCTGATTCCAGTATAGTTCTTGCTATCATCGTCTCAACCGTGCTTTGGAGATACCGTCTGAGCGGTCTTGCGCCATACAGCGGATCAAACCCTCTTTCTATTATTAGATTCTTGGCCGCGTCTGTTATCTCAAGTCCAAGGCCGCGGTTTTCGAGTCGATTCCTTAGAGATGCAACCATAATATCTATAATTCCGTCTAGATTTTCTTTGGTTAGCGGCTTGAACATAATGATTTCATCAAGTCTGTTTAGAAACTCAGGCCGGAACGAACGGCGAAGCTCATCCATTACCTCATTTTGTGCACTTGCGCTTATCTCTCCGTCTTCGCCTATTCCTTCAAGCAGATACTGCGAACCGAGGTTTGATGTCAGTATAATAATAGTGTTTTTAAAGTCCACGGTTCTTCCCTGTGAATCGGTTATCCGTCCGTCATCGAGTATTTGTAGCAGAATATTGAAAACGTCAGGATGAGCCTTTTCAATTTCATCGAAAAGAACAACACTGTACGGTCTGCGTCTTACGGCTTCCGTAAGCTGACCGCCTTCATCATATCCCACATATCCCGGAGGAGCGCCTATAAGCCTTGATACGGAAAACTTTTCCATATATTCCGTCATGTCTATTCTCACCAGGTTGTGCTCATCGTCAAAAAGGCACTCCGCAAGTGACTTTGCAAGTTCCGTCTTTCCGACGCCCGTAGGTCCGAGGAAGAGAAATGAGCCGATTGGCTTATTCGGGTCCGAAATTCCGGCGCGTGATCTCAGTATCGCCTCTGTCACCTCCTGTACAGCTTCATCCTGTCCTACCAGCCGGTTGTGAAGATACTCGTCAAGGTGAAGTATCTTCTCACGTTCGCCTTCCATCAGTTTACTTACGGGTATGCCTGTCCACTTTGCCACAATATTTGAAATTTCTTCTTCTGTAACAGTGTCGTGCACCATTGTGTCAGAAGTCTTCTCTTCGGCTCTTCTGCCTGCCTCTTCTAGCCTCTTTTCAAGGGCAGGGAGATCTGAATATTTAAGCTTTGCCGCTCTTTCATACTCAAGATTTCTTTGAGCGCTTTCTATATCGGCATGCATCTGTTCAATCTCCGCCTTGAGGTTTTTGACTTCGTCGACGCTGCTTTTTTCCTCTTCCCAACGGGACTTCATTGAGTTGAACTCATCTTTGAGATTGGCGAGTTCCTCTCTGAGCTTTGCCAATCTGTCTTTTGAAAGATTATCATCTTCCTTTTTAAGCGCCATTTCTTCTATTTCGAGTTGCATTATCCTGCGACGGATATCGTCAAGCTCCGCGGGCATTGAGTCTATCTCTGTGCGAATCATTGCACACGCCTCGTCAACAAGGTCTATCGCCTTGTCCGGAAGAAAACGGTCTGTGATATATCTTGACGAAAGTGTCGCTGCGGCGACAAGCGCGTTATCATGGATTCGTACGCCGTGATACACTTCATAACGCTCTTTGAGTCCTCTCAGAATTGAAATTGTGTCTTCAACCGTAGGTTCGTCTACCTGTACAGGCTGGAAACGTCTTTCAAGTGCCGCATCTTTTTCTATATATTTGCGGTATTCATCGAGTGTTGTTGCTCCAATACAATGAAGTTCACCTCGAGCAAGCATCGGTTTCAGCAGATTTCCCGCGTCCATACTGCCTTCCGTCTTACCGGCTCCGACTATAGTGTGAAGTTCATCTATAAAGAGTATTATCTCTCCTTCGCTGTTCTTTATTTCATCTAAAACCGCCTTGAGACGCTCTTCAAATTCTCCTCTGTACTTTGCACCCGCTATCAGAGCACCCATATCCAGGGAAAATATCGTCTTATCTTTAAGACCTTCCGGAACATCTCCGCTGACTATTCTCTGTGCCAGTCCTTCTGCTATTGCCGTTTTGCCTACTCCGGGTTCTCCAATGAGCACCGGATTGTTTTTTGTCTTTCGAGACAATATCCTTATAACATTTCTTATTTCAGTGTCTCTTCCTATAACAGGGTCAAGTTCGTTTTCGCGTGCACGTTTTACAAGATCGGTACCATACTTTGAAAGCGCGTCATAAGTGCTTTCAGGATTATCTCCCGTAACCGGTGATGTCTTCACCTTTGAAAGTTCTGCCGTAAACCCGTTCTTCGTTATTCCGTGATTGTCAAAAATACGTTTTATGGTTGATGTCGGTGCTGCAAAAAATCCTAACATCAGATGTTCAACCGATGTATAGGCATCACCCATGTTCTTTGCAATTTTTTCCGCTGCCGTTATAATCCTGTTTGTTTCTGAAGATAGATATACTTCTGCTGTCTCGCTTACCTTCGGCAGCAAGGATATAGCACTGTCGAGTTCCGATAAAACCATATTGCAGTCAACACCCATTTTACTAAAGAGAGAGGGAATAAGTCCTCCGTCCTGGTCGACAAGTGCATATAAAAGATGCTCCGGCTGTATATAGTTATTGTTGCTTTCTAAGGCCATTCCCTGTGCCGTCTGAATGGCCTCAATAGATTTTTGTGTGAAATTATTCTGATTCATATGAGGAATGCCTCCTTTTTCTCGTTATATTTTTGTTCTATGTCTCCCTCGCTTAGTCTTCCGGAAAGATATCCTTTTAGCATGTCGTCAAAAAATCTTACATACTCGGATATAGAGTTTGCGAGTTCTTCGCTTGTGCAGTTGAATTCTGGTGTCATTATCGTTCGGGAAATTTTCCCGTCATATAGTTCGTACTCAACCTCATGCCTGTTTTCCGTACGTTTCCAAATTCTAAAAAAATCTGCTATTTCGGACACCAGCTCCTTTGATTGAGTCCTAAAAAGGACTTCCATCTGTCCCAGCACGTTACTGCTCGTATGGAAAATACTTATCTCATATTTTATTGTCGGACGGTATCTGTACTGCAGCGAACTCTTGATAGAAAGTGTTTTGGCGCTCGGTGTAAAAAACGGAACAAGCTCTGTCGGCATCATCAGCTGCTCTATTGTACTCAATATGTCACGCGTGCGTCTTGCCGGTGTAACGTAATTTACATATTCCGCAAGAATCTCGTTTATAAGACTTGACCTTGTCGCTCCCAATGTCCTTGCCAAAGCGTCTACTTCCGCAACAACTTCATCGTTGAGCATTAAACTGTAAAGGGTATTCTTCACCTTTTTACCTCCTTATTTTTTCTTCTTTACTATAATACTACGATTTCAGTCGGAAATTGTTACGAGTTTTTATATAATTTTATGCACAAGTTTGATTTTTTCTCTTTCTTTTTGTATAATATCGACGCCTTGTGATTGTGTATCAAAGTAGCTATAATACTCTTGACTTGATATCATACCGGGCGTCAGCTATTTCATATGCGGAAAGACCTTTATTTCAAGTGTAATTGCTTGCTCAACTTTCATATTTCAGCTTTGTTCTTGCCTGTTTTTCTTGAATTTTCCCAACACAGAAAAGCAGTGAGATATAAACGCAGACATACTCAAGTGCTCGAAGAGCCGTGACTCGAAATCTCGTAGGCCGGTAACTCCGGTGCAAGGGTTCAAATCCCTTTCTCTCCGCCACATCGGGACAGTTGTTCTGATACAATGTCACTGTCCCGATATTTTTACACCTGCCGACCGCAAAGCGAGTCGGTTGCCAATTAGAACCATTCCTCTTGATGCCGCCCTGTAGTAAAACAGAAGAGAAAACGGGGTAGTTTTTGTTGACAAGCCACGCTCCTTGTAGTGCGATCGCACTACAAGGAGGCGATATTATGGTAATGGAATCTACACTTCAGGAGCGTATGGTCTCAGTTTTGAAATCCGAAGTTGAGGCGCTTTACAAAAGCCTTGGCACCAGCTTTTCAGAGGCGGTCCGTATTTTCGCGCAGCAGAGCATCCGCGAAGGCGGTATGCCTTTCACTCCCTCCCTGAAAGCCTGGGACGAACTGACTCAGGCCGAAATCGATGCCAAGCTCCGCAAGAGCATGTCAGACATTGCTGCCGATCGAGTGACTTCTCAGGAGCAGCTTGATGTTAAAATGAGGGAGCGCTTCGCTCGTGGATGAGATCAAAAGATATTCAATCCGTTATTCTAAAGGCCCTTGATTTCAAGGAGTTTTCCGTCTTTCAAGGTGTAAAACAGACCGCCCTGGCGTCACTTCCGGGACGGATTTTTCTCGTTTCCGGCGGTCGTAGCGCACTGCTATAAAAGTAATGGTTCGCTTTTTGAGTATAGGTTCGCTTTATAGGATATTCGTTTGCTTTTCTGGCCGTTTCTAACAGCATCATTCCATATAATGAAAAGCAGTCGATAAAGCCTCTCATGATTTCATAACGAAAAGTAAAAATAATCGCAACATGTTTTTAATATCCAAGGATTATTCATCTGCAAGTGAACAATACTATAGTTTTTGAATTGACTCTTGCTTTTTCTATTTAAAGTGATATACTACAATACATTATTTGACATTGAGGCTTAGAGATGGCAGTTTATACACGATTTTCATTTTTTTACTTTTTCGGCAGGTGATATATCTGTTGGCGGTAGGTCGTGTGAATTTGACACTAAGTTAAATCAATGCAGCTCCGTACAACAGCGGAGTTGCATTTTTTATTATTGGAGGAATTTAAATGAAAAACAGAGAAAAACTTGGCAGTCGCTTAGGTTTTATACTTTTAAGCGAAGGATGCGCTATTGGCTGCGGCAATGTTTGGAAATTCCAGTGGATGACGGGTCAGTACGGCGGCGGCGGATTCGTCCTTGTTTACCTCATCTGCCTCATAATTCTTGGTCTCCCCGTTATGACGATGGAATTCACAGTCGGGCGTGCAGCACAAGTTAGCCCCGTAAAAATGTATCAGCAGCTTGAAAGAAAAGGCCAGAAATGGCACATTCATGGCTACATCTCTCTTCTCGGAAATGTTGCTTTGATGGCTTTCTATACTGTTGTTACTGGCTGGATTGTATACTACTTTGTGTCTTTTCTTACCGGAAACACATCTGACCTTGGCTTTGTCAACATGATTACCAACCCTGGCATTAACGTCACATATCTTGCAGTCGTTGTCGTACTTGCTTTTGGCATTCTCTGCTTTGGCCTACAAAGCGGACTTGAACGTATCACTAAGGTTATGATGATTCTTCTCTTTATCCTTATGATTGTTCTTACAGTTCATAGTTTCACTCTTTCCGGTGCCAAAGAAGGTCTTGCTTTCTACCTTATTCCTGATTTTTCAAAAATAAACGGCAGTGTCATTGTCGCTGCTATGAATCAGGCTTTCTTTACTCTTTCAATAGGCATGGGTTCAATGGCAATTTTCGGCTCTTACATCAATAAAGAGCGTAGCCTCCTCGGAGAAAGTATCAACGTTATTTCTCTTGATACCCTTGTTGCCGTTATGGCTGGTCTCATTATGTTCCCCGCATGTTCAACTTATGGTTTAGAGCTTGATGCCGGTCCTTCACTCCTTTTTAATACGATGTCTACTGTATTCAATAATATGGTCGGCGGACGCGTATGGGGAACTCTTTTCTTCCTCTTCATGGTATTTGCCGCTATGTCTACCGTGCTTGCTGTATGCGAAAACATCATTGCCATGATTCGTGATCTTACAGACTGGCCGCGTATAAAGGCCTCAATAATCTGTGGCATATGCATTTTTGTCATTGCTCTTACAACAGCTCTCGGCTACAGCGTCTTCACTTTCCAGCCCTTTGCTGATGGCAGTGCATGGCTTGATTTCTGGGATTTCATCGTTTCCACAAACATTCTTCCGCTTGGATCTCTTTGCTTCGCTCTCTTCTGCTCCACTAAGATAGGATGGGGCTGGGATAACTTTGTAAAAGAAGCTAATGCCGGCGAGGGTGCCAAAGTCAAAAGTTGGATGAAGCCCGTATTCCAGTTTGTTGTACCTATTGCTATAATTGTTATTTATGTATACGGCCTTGCAACTTTCGGCTGGAAATAATTCTATTTTACTTGCTTAGTTTTTATCCCCGGGCATTTGCCCGGGGATTTATTTTCATTTGCTTATCTTCTGTCGTGATTACTTATCAATGTAAATCCCTGATGAGTGTTAGAATTTACTCTGATAAATAATACGTAAATGCCTCCAATGTAACAGATTATTAATCTTTTCGTATTTTTATGTAGTAGAATCAAATTACATGGTTGCATATAGATTTGTGCCCATGATCTGCTTTTTACCGAAATGTTGAAAGGAAGGTATGCTTTCTCCGCACTTCGAGTTGCGTAGTCCAAGAAAGCTATGAAGCTGTATTGATGAAAAAAACTTTATCCTTGATTATGATAATTACGATGTTGCTTACCTCATCATCATGTGGGCACGTTTCTTCGTCTTCTGCAGAAACTCAACCATCTCCGGAGCCTGCTGTTTCCATGTCGCTTGATGCTCAAAAGGAACTTATATCCCAGAATTTTGAAATTTGGACTTTGGATTCGGATTACAGTCAATGGTTCTATACTTACGCCGATCTTAATGGAAACGGTCGACTTGAAGTTATAGCCGCCACTCTTCAAGGCTCCGGACTTTACACCTATGCGAATTATTATGAGGTCAACAGTACTTATTCAGGTCTTGATAAGCTTGAAACATCTTCAAAAGAAGGTGAGTCCTGGCCTGATATAATCGTTGATAGTTGCGATATGTATACAGACCATGAAAACGGAAAAATTTACTATATCTATGAAGACCTTATCCGGGTCAGTATGTCAGAGCGTCATACGGATAAGTGTGCTCTGTGCCTAAATGAAGGTCTTGTTGAGTGTACCCTTCTTTGCAGTTTAGATGAACTTCTTGAAAATGACAACGAGGTACTTATATACCATGACGCAAACGGGGATATTATTGATGAAACCGCTTATAACTCAGCTGCCGACAAATTTTTTGAAGGTCTTGATAAAAGCACTGCAAAATTTGAGTGGGTTGAGATGAGTGATTCTGTCTTAAAGGAGCCCTATTTGATTTTTGCCGCAGATCTCTTTGACGGCTACGGGTTCACTCATATGCTTTGCAGCGAAACCGGCGTATATGATTTTGCTTCTATCAATTCAGATGGCATTACATGGCAGGTATTTATCCTCGATACAGAATTTAACGATGCCGAGAGATTTATTCCTCAGGCTTACCCTGTTGCGCTCGAGGGTGACGGAAGCCTCAGTATTGCGGAAGGTCAATGGATTTACATATATTGTCCCTGTAATTCATGGACCATGACAACAGCCCCCGAAGGATGTGCTTTTTCCTGGAACATTAACCCCGGCAAGCAATATAATCCCGATGATTCTTTTTCCGGTTCATCCGCCACAGCAAGCAGCTCGACTATCGTAATTACTAAAAATCCCAGCAGTGAATCACTTGCCGTTGGAGGCAACACCTGGTTTATAGCACATGCTGAAAACGCAACTTTGTCGTCATGGGTTTTCACCGATTCAAGCGGCTCTGTATATGACATCAATACTGCAATGTTGCTTAATCCCGGGCTTTCCCTCGAAGAATTGGAAGGCGACACCCTTGCAGTTTCCAATGTGCCGCAGTCTTTCAACGGCTGGTCAATTCAGGCAAAATTTGAGGATGCTACCTCCAGTGTTCTTACAAGTCCTGCCTACATATACGTATCCGACTTTGTTAATGCGTATGCCTCTGTCATTGAGCTATATAAAAATGCATTTATCGCTAATGCTGTAAACGAAAGTATCAGCGAGCTGATTTCCTCTGCTTCTCATATTGGGTATGCTTTTAAAGATCTGGACAAAAACGGCACCCCTGAGTTAATAATTGCAAGTGATTCCGCCGATGATTATTCTAAAAACATTGCCTACGCTATATATACTCTTTCTAACGGCACTCCCGTTAAACTTTGCCAGAGCTCAGCCAGATCTAGATATTATGTCTTAAGTGACCTCCGTATTCTTCATGAAGGTTCAAGCGGTGCAGCTTACTCGATGTTTGAACTCTATAATGTAAATAATGACCGGCTTACCCTTTCAGAAGGATATGCAACATACAACAACATCGATGAACCCGGTCAGGCATATTATCATTCAACTTCACTCGGGTCGGACGGTTATGTCGATTATTCCAATTTCGACTCTGTTTATACATTAGAAGAAGGAACCGCTATTATTACCGCCCTTGAGAATTTTGAATGGCTCCCATCTCTTACTCGGATTGCTTGATTACAATATATCACCTGTACTCTCTGCCGCCTTTATGGCGGCTTTTTTCAACTTCGTCGCATATTGTTAATTATCACAAAAAGTTGTGAACAATTTAACAAAAATCCCAAATTTTTATTTTAGCGCTATTTTGAATTGCTTTTGCCTTTTTAGCTTGGTAAGATTTATATGTTGTAATTTACATTCATTTAAAAAATAAAAGGAAGAGAGGATAGTGTCGTAAACTATGAGAGATTTGAAGTATCTTCAATACTTTGAGAACCTTCTTCAAACAGCAAATAACGAGCTTGTGGTCAAGGCTAAAGAGGACGGGAAGCTTTGCGTTGCTTACACTTGCGAAAACACACCCGAGCCTCTTATGAATCTCGGCAACTGTTTCGGCATTCGGCTGTTTGCTCCGAATACAGGTTCAATGGACATTGCCACTTACTACATGACGAGTTTTCTGTGTGAAACGAGCCGTGCTCTGCTTGAGCGCGCAATAGAAGGTGGATACAATTTCGCCGATTGCCTTATTGCTCCCGATGGATGCACAATGATGAATCGTGCTGCAGAAAATATGGAGCTTCTCCATGCTCTTGACAAGGGGAAAGATAAGTTTTTCTATGAGAATATGGAAATACCCCTTAAGGCAGATGAGAATGGTGTAGAACTTCTTGTTCTACAGTGCCAGAATCATATTCTGACTCCTCTTATGAATAATTATGGTGTTGATATCTCTGATAAAGCCATTAGAGAGGCTGTCGGTCAATACAACCGAGTTTGCAAAGCAATCCGGGCACTCAGTGAATTTAGAAAGGATGAATTCCCACGCATTACCGGCTATGAGTTTGCTGTTTTTACACTCGCTTCTTATGTCTGTCCGCATTACCTAATCATTGACAAGCTTGAAGAGACCGTTAAGGAAGTCGAAAAACGGACACCCGATGACAAGAAATGGCGTGCAAGGGTTGCTCTTGTCGGTTCTGAAACTGATGACATTGCTTTCATTAAGTTGATTGAGGACACCGGTGCTTATGTATGTCTCGACCGTTATTGCTTCGGTTCATTTCCGGGAAGGTGCGAGATTGAGCTTACCGATGATGAAGATGCTCTTACGCAGGTCTGCCGTGCATATGTTATGCGTGGCCAATGTCCTCGCACGATGAACATGGAGAAAGTTTATGGGCGCAAGCAGTATGTAAATGATTTAGCTCTTGAATATAAAGCTGACGGCATTATCTACTACCAGGTCAAATTCTGCGACCCTTGGGCTTACGAAAGACTTATGGGTTCAACAATGCTGAAACAAGACTATGGGTTCCCGGTACTTTCTCTCGACAAGCCCTACTCCGTTGACTCGGCTCTCGGTCAGGTCAGGACCCGTGTTCAGGCTTTCATTGAAAGCATAGAAATCAAACAAATCCAGGGAGGAGATAAGTAATGAAAACTGTAACTCCTGTATTTAATGACAAAGAAAAGAAAGGCGATAAGGAGTATGGTGTCCTTTTTGATGAGGGCAAAGTCCGTACTCGCCGCGAGTGGCGTGGAGTCAAAGACACGCTTTATGATTTTTCCAGATGGCTTCATCTTTGGGGCATCATGACACAGGTTGCTGTCAGCCCGGGATTCGTTAAAGGTCTTTTCAGATACCGCTGGATGTCAGTTTACCTTGCTGTTCCTCATATGCTGGACAAGTTTACTATGGGCCAGCGTGACGAAACTCTCCGCATTACTCACGAGGCAATGGATTTTGTTGTTGCAGACGTTGCCCTTTCTATAGCCAGATGCGTCCGTGGCGACAGAAGGCTTTTCAATGACAAGGAGTTTTCCGAGAAATGTGTCCTCTGCGATGAAAATGGCATGACGACATTTATGATGGGCTTCCCTGATCTCAGAGCTATTTTAAGAGACGTTCCCACAATGATCTCTGCGAACCTTCTTCATCAGGATTGCGGAGAGCATTATCTTGATGTTGCTCAGCAGTTCGGCATTCCCGGTGATGTCTGCCCAATGCCGGAAGCTGAAGCCGGCATCTCAATTGACGATGATTTCTGCGTTCTCGGCAAGTGTGCTGTTCAAGTCAACACTACATGTGACGGCTCCCTTATGGGCAACGGCCTTATTGCCAAGCGTCTTGAGCGCGAGTATGGTATTCCTACTTTCCAGCTTGTCGCTCCTATGCGTCATGAATCTGAAGATGTTCAGAAGTATGCCGCAGAAGATATGAAGATGGCAATCAAGTTTATTGAGGACCAGACCGGTGCAAAGTGGAACTGGGACAACTACTTTGAATGTGCAAAACGCGTTAACCAAACAACTCGTGACCGTCTCGAGTGGCTCGAAATCAACAGCACGCCGTACCCTCAGTTCTTTGGTTCTGTCTTTTCCCTTTATAATGACACCAACTACATGGGCAACTGCGGCAGAAGTGCCGATTTCCCGCCTGTAAATGAGAAGATCATGAAGCTCGTCCGTCAAGGCTATGAGAAGAAAACCATGATGGCTCCTGTTTACCGTCATAGATGCATTGTCTGGGGCGTTCAACCTCAGTATTGCATAGATATGCTTTATTGGATGGTTAACTGCTGGGGTGTTGTTCCGCTTACCGATATGCTTTCCATGGTTTTGACCACTGAGATAGCTGAGGAGGACACTCCCGAAAACCGCGAGCAGGCTTACTATGATATGGCTTATCTCACAATGAACATGATTATGAGAAACCGCACACACGGCGGATACAAGGTCCTTGTTGATGATCTGTGGGAGTTCTGCGAAAAGATGAATGCCGATATGGTCATGCTATGGGAACACATGTCATGCAAAGCCCTTGACGGAATGCACGGGCAGTTTGAAGAGCAGGCAAGAGAGCGCGGCATCCATCTCGTTTGGGTCTGCCACGACCTTTGCGATCCGCGTGTTTATACCCGTCAGGCAATCCGCGATCAGTTCAGTCAGTATATGCGTACCGTCATGCGTGAGGAACCTCTTGATCCGACAATCGAGTTCCTTCCCGATGAGCATGCATGGTGATATATGGAGGTAATACGATGAAAAAAATTCTTTGCTTCTTAGGCAAAATCGTTCTGGTTGTTCTTGCTGTTTTTGTTATTTTGTTTGCTGTATACTTCTTTAATCTTGATATGAAATTTATTGCAAAGTTTATCGATCCGTTCCTTCAGAAACATTATGACAAAATTCCACGCAAGCAGTATGTATAGGCTCTAATTTGCAATAGAAGGCGCAAAGCGAAAAGCTTTGCGCCTTCTATATTATTAACAATTAATCAATATATTATTATTATCTTGTGTTAGAATATGCTCCGGAAGAAGGAGAACTATGAAAAAGGTTTTATCTGTATTTTTTGTTTTTACAATTCTTATATCTTTTGGGCTTTTATCCTATGCTGATGACGATGATGTTCAGTCTTCAACCGGAGAATCTATCATAATTATTCAAGATGATCCCTCCGAGCAATCACAAGAAGAGTCCGTTTCGTCCGAGCCTACTGCAACACCTGAGCCCACTGCCGAACCGACCCCTACGCCTACACCTGATTTATATCCTGTCATCACGAAGGACCCCACAAATGAAAGTGTAAGCACTGAAGGCAGAGCCGTTTTTATTGCAAGGGCTGACAATGCAACCAGTATAACCTGGTATTTTATAAGCCCTGATGGCTCAACTACTATCCTTGCATCTTCAATTCCGACGCTTTTTCCCGGGATTACAGTTTCAGGGACAGATACCGAAAAACTGGTTCTTACAAATGTTAATACCAAAATATCCGGTTATAGCGCATATGCCAGGTTTGGAAACAGCAACGGCTTCACAGATTCCGCTACTGCAACTGTTACAGTTTCACCCTTGATTTCTCCTACAGTATCGCCTGCCGCAACTGCGTCACCTGTACCTTCTGCTGTACCGTCCTCAACACCAAAAACCGAAGTTTCTCCAACCCCGACTGCTCAAATTATCGAGAGCACGCCTACTCCTTCACCCTCGGTATATGTTGAATCTGCCGAAAACAGCAGTTCTTCCTCAAGAAGGTCCGGCAGCATTTCATTCGGTGCTGTTCTACTTCTGATTTTGAGTCTCGCCGTTATTATCGGTGCTTCGGTTGTCCTTTCTCTGTATATCAGGGGAAGTATTGACCTAACGTGGCTTGAAGATCTCTTTACAAGGCATTCATCAAAAGAATCGGTTGAAAAAGATGTTCCCGAATCGGATTTTGACAGCAGCGATGATTATGACGTTATGATAGACGGGATACCTGATAAATTTTATGATCCCAATGATTACAAAAAATAAGTTTGCTTATTTTCCATACATCCTCTCTTTTTTAGATATCCGGAGTTCCTTTATAAGAAACTCCGGATATTTCTGCCTATTTGTAGAGATTATTTTCTTTTATATATCGGTATACATCTGCACTTAAGAATTCTTTGTTTGCATCAATATCTTCTCTTATCTTGCTTGATGATATAACTACGGGTACGTGTGGCAATATAACAGCATCGCCTAGAAGAGCCTCTTCCAACTCCGGTAAATCATCTCCGTTTCTCGTAACGACTGCAAGTGTGCAATTATTCAGTATGTATTGGTATTCGTGCCACGTGTTAAAAGAAAGAAGCATGTCAGACCCTATCACCAGATAAAAGTCTGCATTTACATATTCCTCTTTCAGTCTGCTGAGCGTCTCGGATGTATAGCTTCTTCCTCCGCGAAGTATCTCTAAATCCGAAATCTCCGCTTTTTCGTTTCCTGCAAATGCAAGCCGGCACATTTCAAGCCTCTGTTCAGGGCTGGGGGACCCTTCGGCAAGTTCTTTATGAGGCGGCATATAATCCGGCATTATCAGAAGTTTTTCAGGACTTAGCGATTTTAATACCGTTTTTACAACTTCTTCATGTCCAAGATGCGGCGGATTGAATGAACCCCCGTATATTGCTATTTTCAATTTGCTTTTGCTTGTTCCAGACATTTTATTTTTAGTTCGTACATACCGATTGTCATATCCATATAATGAGCGTGCGGGTTTGAAAATCTCTGCTCCTCTTCCCAGATTTCATTTTCCAGTTGATACTTTACGTATTCACGTATTTCTTTGACGGTTTTTCTTTCATATACGCATTTACCATCTATAAACACGGGCACCAGAAGTTTTTTAAATGTGCAATTTTCAAACTGCATATCTTTCCAGTACTTCTGCGGGTCCTTGAATTTAATCGGCCGGCTTTCATCCAGCTTTTCGTCCCATAATGCGATCAGGTCTGCCGTTGCCTTGCCTTTTTCGTCATATACACGATATACCATCTTGCGCCCCGGATTTGTTATTTTTTCCGGCGTTTCCGATACCTTAATCTTTGGTACATCATTAATTTGTGCCAGCTTATATACTCCGCCAAACACCGGAGACGATGAGGACGTAATCAGTCTCTCTCCGACTCCGTATGAGTCGATTTTTGCCCCCTGTGTATTCAAAGATTCTATCGTATACTCATCAAGAGAGTTCGATGCAACTATGATGCAGTCATTCATTCCGGCGTTATCAAGCATCAATCTTGCTTCTTTTGAAAGATATGCAAGGTCTCCGCTGTCAAGTCTTATTCCTTTCAGTCTTTTTCCCATGGGTTCCAGGACTTCTTTTGCAACCTTTATCGCATTCGGAACACCGGACTTGAGAACATCATATGTATCAACAAGGAAAATGGATGCGTCCGGATAGGTGATAGCATACTGCTTAAATGCATCATATTCGCTTTCAAAATACATAACCCATGAATGCGCCATTGTTCCCGAAATAGGTATATCAAACAACTGTCCTGCCAGAACCGTCGCTGTCCCTACTGCGCCGCCTATATATGCAGCCCTTGCTCCGTAAACCGCTGAATCCACATTATGCGCGCGTCTGGCGCCAAAGTCTGAAACTGCTTTTCCCTTTGCCGATCTCACTATCCTTTGAGTTTTTGTTGCTATGAGCGACTGATGATTAAACTGAAGTAAAATTGCGGTCTCAACAAGCTGTGCGTCAATCAGCGGTGCCGTTACAGAAATAACCGGTTCGTTTGGATAAATTATTGTTCCCTCGGGCATTGCGTATATATCACCCTTGAATTTAAAGTTCTTAAGATACTCGAGGAATTTCTCATCAAAAATATTCTGCGAACTGAAATATTCTATATCTTCTTTATCAAAATGCAGATCCTCTATGTAGTCGATTATCTGGTCAAGACCTGCAGATATTGCAAAGCCTGCCCCGTCAGGATTCTTGCGGTAAAATACATCAAAAGTCGCTATTTCGTCCTTGCATCCGGCATTAAAATAGCCGTTTGACATGGTCATTTCATAAAAGTCCATGACCATTGTTATATTCCTTTTGTCTTTTTGAACCTTCATATTATTCTCCCTTCACAGTAACCTGGCATATTTTCATTACGTCAAGAGCTTTTTTATGATTCTCATCACTTGTTCCCGCGCAGCAGTCTGCATCAACAAATATCGGAACTTCAGGCATAAAGGCTTTTATCGTCATTGCATTGCTGATTACACATATATCTGTATCAAGTCCTATAAGTTCTACCGACTCCGCTTTATTCTCTTTAAGATACTGTGCAAGCTCAATAGAGCCGAATGTCGGTTTATTAAAGATTCTGCCTTTTACTTCGATTTCATCGCTTATCTGCCATCCCTTTGTACCTTCAACACAATGAATGACAGGAAGCATGCGGCCTTCCTGCGTCTCCAGATAGTTTTCTTTGTGGGTATCCCTTGTATATACTATTTCTCCATCAAAGCTGTCAATTTTTTCTTTTATTTTTTCTATTACATTTTGTGCCTCAGGTGATCCCAATGCACCGTCGACGAAATCATTCTGAACATCAATCACAACAAGGTATTTCATGGTTTAAATGCCTCCATGGGTTTTAATTTGAACAGATTTTGTGCATGCCGTTTATCTATTTTTTCTTTCTTATCATTGTCTTCACATACTCCTGTAAGGATATATTTGTCAAGCTCTTCGTACGTGAAGCCAAAATTGTCCTCATCGGTTTTTCCTGTCAATCCGTCAGACGGCGGTTTTTCAATAAATTTTTCAGGAAGCCCCAGACAACGTCCTATCTCTTTAACTTCGGTAACTGTCAGATTTGACAGAGGTGAGAAGTCTCCGGCGGCATCACCGAAGATAGTTGAGTATCCTACATAGTTTTCAGACCGGTTGCAATTATTGCTTACCCTTCCTCCCATAGTCTGTGAAACAGCATATAGTGTAGCCATTCTGACTCTGGGCGGCAGATTTATTATTGCCTGCTCAGAAAGATTTCCGCCGACTGAATTCTTTATCGCTTCAACACTTTCATAGATATTTACTGTCATGCTATCTATTCCTAGATATTGGACAACCTGTTTTGAAATGTCTATGTCAGCTTGTTCTCCGTTCGGCATTAAAACGCCGAAGACTCTGTCCTTTCCGAGTGCTTCACAGCAAAGAGCTGCGACTATTGTCGAATCTTTCCCTCCAGAAATACCAATTACCGCCGGTGATTGCGGTCCGTTTTTATCAAACCATTCTTTTATCCATGTTATTAAATTGTCTGTTATATTTTTCATATCCATGATTTACATTTTACGCTTGGGCTCTAAAAAGAGCAATAGAAAAAGCGGGGGCATAAGCCTCCGCTTTTTCTTATATAATTTTGATTATACGAGTTCGATGACTGCTGTTTCTGCAGCGTCGCCGCGGCGTGTACCTACGCGTGTAATACGCGTATATCCGCCGTTGCGGTCTGCATACTTAGGAGCAAGCTCATCGAAGACTTTCTTGGCAACGCTCTCACGAGTAATGAACGAAAGTGCCTGACGGTAAGAGTCAAGTCCCTTGTCCTTGCCAAGTGTTATCATCTTCTCTGCAAGAGGAGCGATTTCCTTTGCACGGGTGATGGTTGTTTCCATACGTCCGTTATCAAGAAAATCTGTAACCTGCTGGCGAAGCATTGCTTTGCGCTGTGCAGTTGTCTTGCCGAGTTTACGTGTTCCGGGCATAATACAGTTCCTCCTTACTGGTTGTCCTCAGTTGCAAGTGATAGTCCGAGGGCTGCAAGCTTCTGCACTACTTCTTCGAGACTCTTGCGTCCAAGGTTGCGGACCTTGATCATTTCTTCTTCTGTCTTATTTACAAGGTCAGCGACAGTGTTTATATTTGCACGCTTCAGGCAGTTAAAGCTGCGTACGCTTAGGTCAAGTTCTTCAATAGTTGTTGTGAGAACTGTGTTCTCCGGCTCAACTTCAGGCACTGCAACTATAGGATCGTTCTGCTCGATCTCTGACAGGTCTGTGAAAATCTTGAAGTGTTCGCGTAGAATGCGCGCTCCATATGAAAGTGCTTCTTTTGCTGATATGGTCTTATCCGTCCAGATCTCTATAGTCAGTTTATCGTAGTCTGTCTGATTTCCTACACGTGTGTTTTCCACTGTGTAATTAACTTTTAAAACCGGAGTATAGATGGAGTCAACGGGGATTGTGCCGATAGGCATTGCGATGTCCTTGTTTTTTTCTGCAGCTACATAGCCGCGTCCTTTTTCAATAACAAGTTCCATGCTCAATGAGCCGCTCGGTCCGAGAGTTGCTATAACCTGCTCAGGATTGATAATTTCGACTTCTGCATCAGCTTTTATATCTCCGGCGGTAACAACACCTTCACCGGCAGCTTCAATGTAGACAGTCTTAGGGCCGTCGCATTCGAGTCGTGCGATTATGCTCTTTACGTTAAGGACTATTTCTGTGACATCTTCCTTTACGCCTGGGATTGTAGAAAACTCGTGCTGTATACCGGAAATTTTAATGCTTGTTACAGCATAACCGGGGAGTGAGCTGAGGAGTACTCTTCTAAGAGAGTTTCCGAGAGTAGTTCCATAGCCACGTTCTAACGGTTCAACTACAAACTTTCCATATGAATTATCATTCACAGGTTCGAAGCACTCGACATGAGGCATATCAAACGTTATCTTATTGGTTTCGACCATTAAATAAAACCCTCCTTGTTATTATCGTGCAAAATGCACGTGCTGAAGAATATTTGCCTTTTGAGGGTAATACAATTACTTGGAGTACAACTCGACGATGAGGTGTTCCTCTATAGGCAAATCTATGTCGTCTCTTGCAGGGACAGCGACGACTTTTGCAAGGTTGTTGGTCTGATCATACTCGAGCCATTTCGGAGCAGGACGGAATGCGTTTGCTTCGATATTTGCCTTAATCTTTTCGATGTCACGGCTGGACTCTTTAAGAGCAACTATCATACCGGGTTTTACTTGGTAGCTGGGGATGTTGACCTTGCGGCCATTTATTGTGATATGTCCATGGCTGACCATCTGACGTGCCTCTGCGCGGCTCATTGCAAAACCGAGACGGTATACAACGTTGTCAAGACGGCTTTCGAGAATAGCGAGCAGATTTTCACCGGTCTGACCGGGACGACGCTCAGCCATATCAAAATAGCTGCGGAACTGGCTTTCGAGAACACCATAGAATCTCTTTGCCTTCTGCTTCTCACGAAGCTGCTGACCATATTCTGAGTTCTTCGAACGTCCCTGACCATGCTGGCCGGGAGCTACTGCGCGGTTAACCATCGCGCACTTATCTGTATAGCATCTGTCGCCCTTTAAGAAAAGCTTCTGGCCTTCTCTGCGGCACTGGCGGCAAACAGCTTCAGTATATCTTGCCATATTAGTTTACCTCCTTCATTAAACGCGACGACGTTTCGGAGGACGGCAACCATTGTGTGCAATAGGTGTGCAATCCTTGATCATCGTTACTTCAAGACCTGCTGTCTGCAGGGCACGGATCGCAGCTTCACGGCCTGAACCGGGTCCCTTTACGAATACTTCGACTGACTTAAGGCCATGTTCCATCGCTGCTCTTGCAGCAGTTTCTGCTGCTTCGGAAGCGGCAAAAGGAGTAGACTTCTTGCTTCCGCGGAAGCCGAGGCCGCCTGCGGATGCCCATGATATGGCGTTACCCTGTGTATCGGTAACTGTTACCATTGTGTTGTTGAAAGAGGAGCTGATATGAACCTGACCTTTTTCAATGTTTTTACGCTCTCTTCTGCGTGTTCTGACTTTTTTCTTTGCATTGTTAGCTGCCATAATTCATACCCTCCTTACTTCTTCTTATTCGCAATGGTGCGTTTCGGACCCTTGCGGGTACGTGCGTTTGTTTTGGATCTCTGTCCGCGTACGGGCAGACCTCTGCGATGACGCTGACCGCGGTAGCATCCGATTTCTGTGAGACGCTTGATATCAAGTGCTGTCTGACGACGGAGGTCACCTTCGACTATGAAGTCGTGGTCAATGCATTCACGGAGTTTGGATTCCTCTTCTTCTGTGAGGTCTTTGACTCTTGTGTCCGGGTTTACACCGGTCTTTTCCAGAATTTTCTTTGCGCTGGTTCTGCCGATACCGTAGACATATGTGAGTCCTATTTCAATTCTCTTGTCCTTGGGCAGGTCAACGCCGGCTATACGTGCCATACTTTTTAATCATCCTTTCGATAATGTTTCCACACTAATGACTCCGTGGGCTTATTCCCGCCGGAGGGAGCCCATCGGGTCCGTGCGGTTATTTGTTTTGGACAGGGAGTATATTAGCCCTGACGCTGTTTGTGCTTCGGGTTCTCGCAGATAACCATAACTTTACCTTTACGCTTGATTATCTTGCACTTCTCGCACATGGGTTTAACTGAAGGTCTTACTTTCATTTTTATTGTCCCTTCTTAATATTACTTGCTTCTCCAAACGATGCGGCCTCGTGTGACGTCATATGGTGACATCTGCACAGTTACCTTGTCGCCCGGTAGAATACGGATATAGTTCATCCGGAGTTTTCCGGATATATGCGCCAGTATTATGTGATCATTTCCTATATCTACTTTAAATGTGGTGTTAGGAAGTGATTCAACAACAGTTCCTTCAAGTTCGATTACATCGTCTTTTGCCATTTAATTTATTCTCCTTAAATGTCATCCGCCATAGTAAGTATTTCCGGTTCTCCGTCGGTAATGGCGATAGTGTTTTCATAATGTGCTGCGAGTGATCCGTCGACTGTGACTACCGTCCAGTCATTATCCAGAACATCAATTTCGTAGTCACCCAAAACTATCATGGGTTCAATTGCTAATGTCATTCCAACCTGCAGCCTTGGATCGCCTCGTCTTAGAAGCTTTTTTTCCGGCCTGTAGTTCGGAACTTCAGGTGCCTCATGGAGTTCTTTTCCAACACCGTGTCCGACATAGTCACGAATTACGGACAGCCCGTACGATTCGCAATACTCCTGAATCGCCGCTCCTATATCCGAAATCCTATATCCGACTTTTGCGAATTTTAACCCCTCAAAGAAGCTCTGTCTTGTGACTTCAATAAGTCTCCTTGCTTCTTCGGAAATCTCTCCGCAGGCATAGGTTCCTGCGCAGTCACCCGTATAGCCGTCAATTGTTGCTCCAACATCTACCGATACTATATCTCCGTTGTGAACAACACGTTTACCGGGAATACCATGTATAACTTCATCGTTAATGCTGATGCACGCACTTCCCGGAAATCCGGAATATCCTAAAAATGTAGGATACGCACCGCAGCTAACGATATAATCATGAACTTCTTTGTCAATTTTCTTTGTTGTCACACCGGCTTTGATTGCCTCACGCGCAATAGTCCTTGCACCTGCTGTAATCTTGCCTGCTCGACGCATAAGTTCTATTTCTCTTGCTGATTTGATACGAATACATTCCGACATATCAAATCTCCAGAGCTGATTTTATTACAGCCGTTGTCTCATCAACGCTCGGCTGATTTTCAACCATAACGAGCTTTCCAAGATTATCGTAAAAATCCTTTAAAAGCTCTGTCTCCCTATGGAAGACTTCCAGGCGCGTCTTTACGGTTTCCGGCGCATCATCCGCTCGGATTGTGAGCTCTCCGCCGCATACGTCGCATATTCCTTCTTCTTTGGGAGGCTTGTTTACAACATGGAATGTTGAAGAACAGTTTTTGCAGGTTCTTCTCCCTGACATTCTTTCAACTATTGTCTCATCGTCAATTTCAATTGAGAGAGCTTTGTCTACTTCTATGCCCATCTGTTCCATGGCTTCGGCCTGTGGAATTGTGCGCGGAACTCCATCGAGGATGTAACCGTTTTTGCAGTCATCCTTTGCAAGTCTTTCGCTAATAATCCCAATAATTACATCATCGGGAACAAGCTTGCCCGCGTCTATAAATTCCTTGGCCTGCAACCCCGTTGGCGTGCCGTCTTTTATGGCGGCACGCAGGATGTTGCCTGTCGAGATAATCGGAATATTCAGTTCCTCACTCAATATAGCAGCCTGAGTTCCTTTACCGGCACCTGGGGCGCCTAAAAGAATTAATCTCATAGCAATTACCTCTTAATCAAGAAATCCCTTGTAGTTGCGCATAAGAAGCTGTGCTTCGAGGGCACGGATTGTCTCAAGTGCAACACCGACAACAATGATAATTGATGTACCACCGAGGGAAAGTCCTGTGAGTGATGCAGAATCGCTGAAGTGAGATATAAGAATCGGAACTACAGCTATAATTCCAAGATAGATTGCTCCGAAAAGCGTAATCTTGTTGAGAACCTTCTGAATGAACTCGCTTGTAGGCTTTCCGGGGCGGAATCCGGGAATGTAACCGCCATTCTTCTTCAGGTTGTTTGCAACTTCTATCGGGTTGAACTGAATCGTTGAATAGAAGTATGCAAAGAATATTATGAGAAGGAAATAAATAATTGCGTAAAGTATAGAGGTTGTATTTGCCCATGCACTGTCCGTGTGTCCTGTGAAGGCTGCAATAGTTGCGGGAAGTGTTGAAATTGACTGAGCAAAAATGATAGGCATAACACCGCTCATGTTTACCTTCATAGGAAGGTGAGTGCTCTGTCCGCCGTACATTTTACGGCCTACAACTCTCTTTGAATACTGTACGGGGATTCTGCGCTCAGCATCATTTACATATACTATAAGTACAATAAGAGCAAGTGCTCCGATATACATAAGCAGTGCTACCCACCACTTTAAGCTTCCGTTTATGACATTGCGGATTGTGCTTATTACGCTTGTGGGGAAGCGGGAAATAATGCTTGCAAAAAGAATCATCGAAATGCCGTTGCCTATACCGTATTCGGTAATCTGTTCACCGAGCCACATGATAAGAGCGGAGCCTGATGTAAAGGTAAGTATAATAACCACCGCACACCAGAAACTGTTCTGTGCTTCGCTGACAAGAAGGCCGTTGCTTTTTATAAGCATGTAATAACCAAATCCCTGAAGGAGACCGATTATAACTGTTGCATAGCGGGTGATAGAGGCAATCTTTTTTCTGCCTTCTTCGCCTTCATCCTTGCTCATGCGTTCAAGAGCCGGAATAGCAATGCAAAGAAGCTGGATAATGATGCTCGCATTGATGTAAGGCTGGATGCTCAACGCAAAGATTGTTGCCTGAGAGAAGGCTCCGCCTGACATTACGTTCAACAATCCGAGAACTGTGTTCTGCAAGGCTGAAAAGTATGCCTGCAATGCACTGACATCAACATACGGAACAGGTATAGCATTACCGACACGATAAAGCAGGATAATAAGCAATGTGAAAAGGATCTTCTGACGGATCTCTTCTACTTTCCATGCGTTACGTAAGGTCTGTAGCACTTATACCACCTCTGCCTTTCCACCTGCCGCTTCAATTTTCTGCTTGGCGGACTCGGAAAAAGCTGCTGCCTTGACTGTAAGCTTCTTGGTAATGTCGCCATTGCCGAGAATCTTCACGCCATAGTAGCACTTTGAAAGGATACGTGCATCGAGAAGTGCCTGTGCGTCAACTGTTGCGCCGTCATCGAACTTATTAAGAGCGCTTACATTAACAGACTCGAGGGGCTGAGCAAAAATATTGTTGAATCCTCTCTTCGGGATGCGACGTGCAAGAGGCATCTGGCCGCCTTCGAAACCGATTCTGGTTCCACCGCCGCTGCGGGCTTTCTGTCCTTTATGGCCGCGGCCTGCTGTTTTGCCATTGCCGGTTGCATGGCCCCTGCCCTTACGCTTATCTACATGAGTAGAACCAGGGACTGGAGAAAGTTCATGAATATACATATCTCTTTCCCTCCTTATTCTTCTGTTACCTGAAGCATGTAGCCAATCTTGGCTATCTTGCCGCGGGTCTGGGGATTATCGGGCTGCACTGTTTCGTTTCCGATCTTGTGAAGACCGAGAGAGTGGGCAGTTGCGATATGAGAATCGAGTCTGCCGCTGAGGCTCTTTACGAGCTTAATCTTGAGTGTTTTTGCCATGATAAGTCCTCCTTAAAGCTCTTCGGGAGCCTTGCCACGTACTGCTGCAACCTGTGCTGCATCACGCAGTGACTTGAGGCCTTCCATGGTGGCTGCTACAACGTTTGCGGGATTGTTTGTGCGGAGGCATTTTGTACGGATGTCCTTAATGCCTGCTGCTTCAACAACTGCACGTACTGCACCGCCGGCGATAACACCGGTGCCTTCGGGAGCGGGCTTAAGAAGCACGCGGCCTGCACCGAACTCGCCTGTTACTTCGTGAGGAATTGTGGTTCCTGAAAGAGTTACCTTGCAAATGTTCTTCTTTGCATCTTCGAGTCCCTTGCGGATAGCCTCGGAAACTTCATTTGCTTTGCCCATGCCGTAACCGACACGGCCTTTGCCGTCACCTACAACGCAAAGTGCGCTGAATTTTGCAACACGGCCGCCCTTGACGGTCTTGCTTACACGGTTGAGGGAAACAACTTTCTCTATGAACTCTGAAGGAGCTTCTTCGCGTGTGCGACGCTCACGTTTATCATTGTTATATGCCATAATCTGTTATCCCCCTTCCTCAGAACTTGAGGCCACCCTCACGGGCGCCTTCTGCGAGTGCCTGTACACGTCCGTGATAGATATATCCGCCACGGTCAAACACTACATTTTCAATGCCTTTCTTGAGAGCACGCTCTGCAAGAGTTGCACCGACTTTCTTTGCTGCCTCGGCGTTGCCGCCGTTGCCTTCGAATGCTTTCTCAACGGTGGAAGCAGAAACTAATGTGTTGCCTGCAACATCATCAATGATCTGAGCATAAATATTGCTTTCGCTACGGAATACACAAAGGCGTGGTCTTTCGGGTGTGCCCGAGATCTTGCCGCGTACTCTTGTATGGCGCTTCATGCGCTGTCCTTTTGTATCAGGTCTTTTAATCATTTAGGCACCTCCTATTATTTAGCACCGGTCTTGCCTTCTTTGCGGCGGATAGTTTCGTAGTCATACTTGATGCCCTTGCCCTTATAGGGTTCAGGAGGACGTTTGCCACGAACTTCTGCTGCAAACTGGCCGACTTTCTGCTTGTCGATTCCCTTGATTACAATGTGGTTTGCATCGGGGACATCAATCTGAATGTCCTCTTTCTCACTCATTTCTACCGGATGTGAGTAACCGATGTTGAGGACCAGTTTATTGCCCTCTTTTGATGCACGGTAACCTACACCGTTAATTTCGAGCTTCTTGGAAAATCCCTCGGTAACACCGACTACCATGTTGTTGACAAGTGTTCTTGTAAGACCGTGAAGGGATTTGCATTCCTTTGAATCGTCGGGACGGGAAACATTGATTGTGCCGTCTTTCATTTCGAGCTTGATCTGCGGGACGAGTGTCTGTTCAAGAGTACCCTTGGGTCCCTTAACGACAACGTGGTTGTTCTCATCGATGCTGATCTCAACACCTGCGGGAACTGTGATAGGCTTTAAACCAATTCTAGACATATCAAAACCTCCTTACCATACGAAAGCGAGGACTTCACCGCCAACGTGCTCTTTGCGAGCTGCTTTGTCGGTCATAACGCCCTTGGATGTGGAGATGATAGCTATGCCAAGGCCACGGAGAACGCGGGGAAGCTCATCTGCTCCGGCATAAACGCGGAGACCCGGCTTTGATACGCGGCGGAGGCCCTGAATTGCCTTTTCTTTGCCCGGGAGGTACTTAAGTGTGATGCGGATGATGCCCTGAGTACCGTCATCAATAATCTGGTAGCTGCTGATATATCCTTCATTCATAAGGATTTCAGCAATTGCCTTCTTCATGTTTGATGCAGGAACATCAACTGTTTCGTGCTTTGCATTGCCGGCGTTGCGGATACGAGTCAGCATATCGGCAATAGGATCTGTGATCTGCATTTTTTAATCTCCTTTTTTAGAGTTACCGCTCATTTAAGCGGTTTCAGTGACGAGGTTCTTTGTCAATACATGATTGAGCAAAGCCTTTCGTCAGCGGTATTAAAGAGCTTCTTTAGAAGCTGGCTTTACGAACACCGGGAATCTGACCTTTATAGGCCAGTTCACGGAAGCATATACGGCAGATGCCGTAGTTGCGAAGGTAAGCATGCGGACGGCCGCAGATTTTGCAACGGTTGTACTTGCGTGTTGAATACTTTGCAGGTGCCTGCTGCTTTAAAATCATAGCTTTCTTTGCCATAGTATTGCCTCCTCCTTAATTTGCGAACGGAGCGCCAAGGAGCTTGAGGAGCTCACGGGCTTCTTCGTCAGTCTGTGCGGTAGTTGTAATTGCAATGTTCATACCACGCAGCTTTTCAATCTTATCGTACTCAATTTCGGGGAAAATGATCTGCTCTTTAAGTCCGAGGCTGTAGTTGCCGCGACCGTCGAAAGCTTCTGCATTGATTCCGCGGAAGTCACGTACACGAGGAAGTGCGATGTTGAACAGACGGTCAAGGAATTCCCACATGCGGTTGCCGCGGAGTGTAACCTTAACACCGACATTCATACCTTCACGAAGTTTGAAGTTTGCAACGCTCTTTCTTGCGACGGTTGCAACTGCGTGCTGACCGGTGATTGCGCTGATATCTTTAATAACAGCTTCAAGAGCTTTTGCATTGTCCTTGCAGTCTCCGCATCCGACAGAAACAACAATCTTGTCAATGCGGGGGATCTGCATGACGGATTTGTACTGGAACTGCTTCATGAGAGCTGGAGCAACTTCCTTATTGTACTTATCTTTCATAGTAGGCATAGTAAGTTATCTCCTTTCTCAGATTTCCGCACCGCACTTGCGGCAGACGCGGACTTTACCATCTTTGCCCATCTTGTGTCCTACACGGGTGCCTTTTCCGCACTTGGGGCAGACGAGCTCAACTTTGCATGCGTAGATCGGAGTCTCAACTTTGATTATTCCGCTCTCATCGCCCTGCTTCATGGCCTTCTTATGCTTTGTAGCAACATTAACGCCTTCAACAATAACTTTTCCGGCTTTGGGATCTGCTACGAGGACAGTACCCTGCTTACCCTTGTCTTTTCCGGCAAGAACAACGACTTTATCGCCTTTTTTAATATTCATTTCCGGTACCTCCTTAAATTACTTCGGGAGCAAGGGAGAGGATCTTCATGTATTCTTTTTCACGAAGTTCTCTTGCTACTGGTCCAAAAATACGGGTTCCGCGAGGGTTCTTATCACCCTGGTTGATAAGAACAGCTGCGTTTTCATCAAAACGTACGTATGTTCCGTCAGCGCGGCGTACGGGCTTTACTGTGCGTACGATAACTGCACGGACAACATCGCCCTTCTTTACCTGGCCGCCCGGAGCTGCCTTACGGACAGAAGCAACGACTACATCTCCGATGCTGCCGTACTTACGTCCTGAGCCACCGAGGACACGGATTGTCTTTAATTCTTTAGCGCCGGTATTGTCAGCAACTTTTAAATAGGTCTCTTCCTGTATCATATTATCGGCGCCTCCTTACTTAGCTTTCTCTACGATTTCAACCACACGCCATCTCTTGTCTTTGGACAGCGGGCGGGTTTCCATCACGCGAACGATATCGCCGACTTTGCACTCGTTATTTTCATCGTGTGCTTTCAGGCGGTATGTTCTGCCTATGATCTTCTTGTAGGTCTTGTGAGCAACGCGGTCCTCAACAATAACAACGACCGTCTTGTCCATTTTGTCAGACACAACCTTACCTACACGGACCTTACGGGAAGTAGTTCTTATTTCACTCATTTTTACTTACCTCCTCAATTCTGCTTCTCGCGCAGAACGGTCTTAACGCGAGCTATATCACGACGTGTTGCGGATATCTTTGTGGGGTTGTCAAGATGATTGGTGGCATGCTGCATACGGAGCATGAACAAATCCTTCTTGAGGTCAACGAGCTTTTTCTCAAGCTCTGCAACGGACATGTTGCGTATTTCATTTGCCTTCATCTTATTCACCCTCTCCTTCCTGGGCTTCTTTCTTGACTATCTTTGTCTTGATAGGAAGCTTATGGCTGGCGAGACGAAGAGCTTCGCGTGCAGCGCTTTCATCAACGCCTGCGATCTCAAACATAACTCTGCCGGGTTTTACGACTGCTACCCAATATTCAGGTGAACCTTTACCGGAACCCATACGGGTCTCAGCGGGCTTCGCTGTTACGGGCTTGTCGGGGAAAATCTTTATCCAGACCTGACCGCCACGCTTGGTGTAACGGGTCATGGCTATACGGGCTGCTTCAATCTGGTTGGATTTAATCCAGCCGGGCTCTTGGGCCTGAAGTCCCCATTCACCGTAGGTGACAGTGTTGCCGCGTGTTGCTTTGCCCTTCATACGGCCGCGCTGTACTCTGCGGTACTTTACTCTTTTAGGCATTAACATTAGTTTGTGCCTCCTTCCTGTGCAGGAGCTTTCTCTTCTGCGCGAGGTGCACGACGCTCACCGCGGTTGAAGTTTCCGCGATTGCCATCACGGTTGAAGTTTCCGCGACGGTCGCCGTTGCGGCGATCATTTCCGCGGCGGTCACCGCGGTTGTTGCGGCGATCCTGTGCTCCACGGCTGAGATCCATGGTACGCGGTGTTGTACGGAGAGTCTGGGAAAGGACTTCGCCTTTATAAATCCAAACTTTTATTCCGATGCGTCCGTAGGTTGTGTCAGCCTCGGCAAAACCGTAATCGATGTCAGCACGGATTGTCTGAAGAGGAATGGTTCCTTCGTGATAGGTCTCGCTGCGTGCTATTTCTGCTCCGCCAAGACGTCCGCCGCATTTGATTTTAATTCCGCGTGCGCCCATTCTCATTGCACGTCCCATAGCATTCTTCATAGCGCGGCGGAAGCCGATACGCTTCTCGAGCTGCTGAGCTATGTTTTCCGCTACCAGCTGTGCGTTGGTATCCGGAGTACGGACTTCAATGATGGAGATTTTCACGGGCTTTCCGATCATTTTGCTGACTGTGTTCTGCAGATTTTCAATTTCGCTGCCGCCCTTGCCGATAACAACACCGGGACGTGAGCAGTGAATGAATATCTTTACATTATTTGAGTCACGTTCAATCTCTATTGTAGGAACGCCGGCTGAATAAAGGGTCTTCTTTAAGTATTCGCGAATTTTGTAATCTTCAACTATAAGATCACCGACTTTTTCTTCTCTGGCATACCAACGGCTGTCCCAGTCTTTGATAACGCCTACACGAAGTCCATGAGGATTAACTTTCTGTCCCATTTATTTTGCCTCCTTCCCTTAGTCTCTCTCGGCCACACAGATTGTGATGTGGCTGGTGCGTTTGTTTATACGGTACATACGTCCCTGTGCTCTGGGCATGCCGCGCTTAAGAATCGGGCCTGCACCTACATATGTTTCACATACATAGAGCTTCTCGGGATCCATCTCGAAGTTGTTTTCTGCATTTGCCATAGCGCTCTTGAGCACTTTGCACATAATCTCGCAGCCTGCCTTCGGGGTGTTCTGCATAAGTGCCATTGCAACGTCTGCGTTCTTGCCGCGGATCATGTTGCAGATTATCTCGACCTTGCGGGGAGAAATGCGAGCATATTTCTGCTCAGCACGGGCTATTTTCTTTTCGTCCATTGTCTGCCTCCCTATCAAGATGTCTTGCTGCCTGAGTGGCCGCGGAAGGTTCTGGTAGGTGCAAACTCACCGAGTTTATGTCCGACCATATCTTCTGTTACGTACACGGGAACATGACGGCGTCCGTCATGTACAGCTATTGTGTGTCCTACGAAAGACGGGAAAATCGTAGAGCTACGGCTCCAGGTTTTTATAACCTGCTTGTTGCCGGATTTATTCATTTCATCGACGCGTTTGAGCAGTTCAGGTGCTGCGAACGGTCCTTTTTTAATACTTCTACTCATTTACTCTCCCTCCTTACTTCGCATTGCGGCGCTTGACTATGAACTTATCTGTGCGGTTCTTGCCCTTACGGGTCTTGTAACCGAGTGCCGGCTTACCCCAAGGAGTAACAGGGCCGGGACGGCCGATCGGGGACTTGCCTTCACCACCGCCGTGGGGGTGGTCGCAGGGGTTCATGACGGAGCCGCGAACTGTGGGACGAATTCCCATGTGGCGTTTACGTCCTGCTTTGCCGAGTTTGATGTTGGCGTGGTCAATATTGCCGACCTGTCCGATTGTCGCCATGCACTCAAGACGGATCTTGCGCATCTCACCGCTCGGAAGACGTACTGTTGCCATGCCGTTCTCTTTTGCCATTAACTGAGCGGAAACACCTGCGGAGCGGACAAGCTGTGCGCCCTTGCCGGGATAGAGCTCAATATTGTGGATAACCGTACCAAGAGGAATATTTGCAAGGGGAAGTGCGTTTCCTGCTTTGATATCTGCCTGAGAACCGGAAACTATTGTGTCTCCAGCCTTAAGTCCGACAGGAGCCAGGATGTAACGGCGCTCACCGTCAGCATATTCGCAAAGTGCGATAAATGCGCTGCGGTTCGGGTCATACTCGAGGCGAAGGACTTTTGCTTCGACATCGGTCTTGTTGCGCTTGAAGTCGATTACACGATACTTCTGACGGTTTCCGCCGCCCTTGTGGCGGACAGTGATGCGTCCGTAACTGTTACGGCCGGCATTCTTCTTTAATACCTCTGTAAGGTTCTTCTCGGGCTTAACGTGTTTGTCAACACCGTCAAATCCGGAAACTGTCATTCCGCGGCGGCCGGGGGTAGTAGGTCTGTATACTTTTATACTCATTTCGCTTTACCTCCTTATACCATGCCTTCGAACAGTTCGATGTTCTTGGAATCGGCGCTGAGTTTAACAACTGCTTTCTTCCAGGAAGCTGTCTTGCCCATGGGGTAAGCGCCTGTGCGCTTTGCCTTGGCACGAACGTTTTCTGTGGTGACTTTGATAACGGTAACGTCGAAGATCTCTTCAATCGCTTTCTTTATCTCGATCTTGTTTGCATCTTTTGCAACTTTGAATGCATATTTTTTGATGTCCAGGTCTTCCATGGACTGCTCGGTGATGATGGGAGCAATTATTACATCATATGCGGTCTTCATCAGGCGAACACCTCCTCGATTTTGGCGAGAGCTGCTTTATCAACAACCATAACGCCTCCGGTGAGTATCATGTAGGGGGAGAGGATGTTTGCGATTGTTGTGGAAACGCCTGCTATGTTGCGTGCGCTCTTGTAAATTTTTTCGTCAACGTTCTCTGTTACTACAAGTGCTTTACCGTTTACGCCGATTTTCTTTAAGAACTTGTTGAATTCCTTTGTCTTAATCTCTTCAACCTGAAGGCCGTCGACAACGAGAATCTGTTCTTCGGCTGCTTTTGCGCTGAGTGCGCTCTTGAGAGCCAGGCGCTTAACTTTCTTGTTAAGTGTGTAGCTGTAATCTCTGGGCTTCGGAGCAAATGCTACGCCGCCGTGGGTCCACACGGGGGATCCTGCATAGCCTGCACGTGCGCGGCCTGTGCCCTTCTGGCGCCAGGGTTTCTTTGTTGTGAAGTCAACTTCACCCTTTGTAAGAGCGCTCTGTGTACCCTGACGGCAGTTTGCAAGATGATTCTTGACTGAGTCATGGAGAACACTCTTGTTCGGCTCGATACCGAAAATTGCTTCGGAGAGCTCGATCTCACCGGTCTGTTCGCCGGACATATTGAAAACTTTTGCTTTAGGCATTTATGCTGCTCTCCTTTCCTTACATGTTTCTCGCGGAAGCTTTCTGCGGGTTGATACGGGCAGATGCTTTCTGCGGGTTGACGGAAACGCCTGCATCGCCTTTCTTGACGACCTGTGCTTTGGCGGTATCCTTAATGTAAACTATGCTTCCCTTGGGGCCCGGAACGGCACCGCGGATAGCTATGAGGTTGAGTTCTGCATCGACCTTTACTATGTCGAGATTCTGAACCGTTACCTGATCAACACCCATGTGTCCTGCCTGCTTCTTGCCCGGCATAATGCGTGACGGATCTGCAGAGGAACCCATTGAGCCTGCGTGACGGTGAACAGGACCGCCGCCGTGGCTGGTAGGTGTACGGCCCTGGCCATAGCGCTTTATAACGCCTGTGTAGCCGTGGCCCTTGCTTGTACCGGTTACATCAACCTTGTCACCTTCATTGAAGATGTCTGCTTTGATTGTGTCGCCTACTTCAAAAGTATCGACTGTCTCAAGACGGAACTCCTTGAGATGCTTTACCATGCCGACGCCTGCCTTTTTCAGGTGGCCCTGTTCCGGTTTGGAAAGCTTTTTCTCGGCTACTTCTTCATAACCGAGCTGAACGGCCTTATAACCTTCCTTTTCCTCGCTCATCTTTGCGGTCACTGTGCAGGGACCTGCTTCGATGACGGTTACGGGAATGACTTTGCCGTTTTCGTCGAAGATCTGTGTCATGCCGATCTTCTTGCCAATTATGGCTCTTTTCATTCTTTCTATTGTCTCCTTTGAGTTATTGGTTACCTAGCATGGCTCTTGGCCGGAGGCTGGCAACTTAACCCGCCCTCACTTGAGGACCAGGTCTGTTTACTTTTTGTGCTCTTTCTACTTATTTATATTAGAGCTTGATTTCGATCTCGACACCGGCTGGAACTTCAAGGCTCATAAGCGCTTCTACGGTCTTTTGTGTCGGGCTCATGATGTCGATGAGACGCTTGTGTGTGCGGCGCTCGAACTGTTCGCGGCTGTCCTTATACTTATGTACAGCGCGGAGGATTGTGACTATTTCAGTCTTTGTGGGGAGGGGGATAGGGCCTGAAACCTTGGCGTCGGTACGCTTTGCTGCTTCTACTATTGTTTCAGCTGCCTTATCGATGAGCTGATGATCGTAAGCCTTAAGGCGGATACGGATCATGTTCTTGGTGGGTGCATTTGCTGCCATTTGTTTTTTCTCCTAATTTAAAATAGTAGGGAGTTGGAGCTTTGTTTTCATACACACTGCCGTGCGTATCCGTCCAAGTCCGAAAAACAAACCGGCTTTTTACCGGTCAATTTTACGCCCCTGCGATATACGCGGTGTTGAAAGGGCTCCAGCCGCCCGATTGTGTGTTCCTATCCTCGGAACATCCGGACATACTCCACGGAAGTTACCTCATTACGTATTTGAGCAATCTCCCGCTTCAACGCATAGCTTGCCTGTTTTCCGCAAGCTTGATAATAATACCAAAATGAAGTGCACTCGTCAAGCACTTTTTACAATAATTTCTGACTTTTTTCGTCGATTTTGTACAATCACAAAATCTTGTGTTTATCCGGATTTCTATACTCAATTTCTTGTCTTTACATGCAAGAGGGGAAATTAATTTTCTTCATCTTTTCCGGATTTTTGCTCTTTTGCATCCCATAAAAAAGCGGCAGGGTATTTATCCTGCCGCGATATAAATTTTTTCGTTAACGTTCTTCTCTGAAATATGCAAGTCCGAGTGATAGCGGTGGCTGATTCTCTTTCTTATTTTTCATGGAAGTCAGCACAAGCACAATTATCGTTACAACATAAGGCAGCATCTTGTACAGCTCCTTTACCGCCAGATTCATGCCTGTCGGTATAAACAGGTAGAAAATATAAAGACCTCCGAACAAGATTGATGCAAGTATGCTGACATTCGGTCTCCATACCGTAAAAATAACAAGTGCAATTGCGAGCCAGCCCCTGTCTCCGAAAGCATCGTTGGACCACACTCCGCATGCATAATCCATTACATAATATAAGCCGCCAAGTCCCGCAATCATCGATCCCGTGCATGTTGCTGCATATTTATATTTAGTGACATTTATTCCGGCAGCATCTGCTGTTGCCGGGTTTTCTCCGACCGCCCTCAAATGCAACCCGGGCCTTGTCCTTTTAAGAAAATATGACGCAAAAAGTGCTATGAGGACAGCAAGATACGCAAGAAAGCCGTAACTTAAAAACAGTTTTCCGAAAACGCCGGAGTTTACCGCTATCGGCAGCTGTTTTGAAAAAGCTATACTCGTCTTTGAAAGTGCAATAGACGGAACATCGGCTCCGGAAAGCTTTATAAGCGACCCGCCAAAGAAGTTGCCAAATCCCACGCCGAATGTTGTCAGTGCAAGGCCTGTTACATTCTGATTTGCACGCAATGTGACTGTCAAAAAGCAATAAAGCAGACCCATCAGCAGCGACCCTATAAGGCAGCATGCCAACGGTATAAATATTGTGAGAAATCCGTTCATCTCGGCTGCACTGTTTTCATAGAAAAATGCACCTATTACGCCGCATATACCCCCGACATACATTACACCTGCGGTTCCGAGGTTCAAATTACCCGATTTTTCGGTAAGTGTTTCACCCGTTGCACCGAGCATGAGTGGTATTCCCTGCATAACGGCTCTGGGGAAGAAGGATACGAAATCAAACATCTGAATTGTCCTCCTTTTTTGAACGGCGGAAGGAAATTTTATAATTTATAAAGAATTCGCTTCCTATTATGAAGAAAAGAATTATTCCGGTTAAGATATCTGAAAATGATTTGTTCAACCCAAAGTTTGTGGAAATTTCGCCTGCTCCTCGGTCAAGGAAAACAAGCAGGAAGCTCGTTAGTGTCATCATCAAAGGATTAAACTTGGCAAGCCAGGAAACCATTACCGCCGTAAAGCCTCTTCCGCCGGCAATTGTAGTTGTTATCGTATGGTCCGTACCTCCTACAAGAAGAAGGCCCGCAATTCCGCATATGGCTCCGGAAAGAAACATCGTTCTGACTATTACTTTTTCAACCTTTATCCCTATATATCTTGCTGTTCTTTCACTTTCTCCGACAACGGCAATTTCATATCCATGTTTTGTCCTTGCCAGGTAAAAATACATTAATATGGTAATCAACGCTACAATTATAATATTTAACAGATATTTCTGCCCGCCGACCACCGGAAGCCAGCCGATATTGCTGTCGGCATTTATTATTCCTATTTTACCGGCGCCCTTGGGAACTTCCCATTTAATTACAAAATATGCTACAAGCTGCGTTGCAACATAGTTCATCATAAGTGTAAAAAGCGTCTCGTTCGTATTGAATTTTGCCTTGAATACCGCAGGAATTGCAGCCCAAATTGCTCCTGCAAGGATTGCTGATACAACCATGCAGATTATAACAAGCCAGTTTGGAAATTTATCTGCCAGCAATATCATGCATGCTGTTGTGGCAAGGCCTCCTATCAGGACCTGTCCCTCCCCGCCGAGATTCCAGCACCGCATTTTAAAGGCGGGTGTGACAGCAAGTGCTACGCAAAGAAGTATTGCAAGGTTCTGCAGAAGCATCCATACTTTTCTCGGAGTGCCGAACGCTCCTTGAAACATTGCCGAAAAAACCGCCAGAGGATTTAAGTGGGTTGTCAAGGCTGTAACTGCGGAGCTCATGATAAGCGCAAGTATAATTGCAATGCCGCGGATTGCCCATGCCTTGATACGTTTTATCTCTCCGCGCCTTGATATGTGTATTAATGGTTCACGCATATGCATCAGCCTCCTAATCTGGTCATCATGGCACCTACCTGACGTTTGTCCGTTGTACGCCCATCAAGAACTCCGGATACTTTTCCTCCGCAAAGGACCAATATTTTGTCACAAAGTTCAACCAGGACGTCAAGGTCCTCTCCTACATAGATAACCGCCACGCCGCGGTCTTTCTGAGATGAGATTGTATCATATATAAGGTAGGATGAATTTATGTCAAGTCCACGTGTTGCATAAGCAGTCAGAAGCACTGTAGGCGCATTTGATATTTCGCGGCCGACAAGAACCTTCTGGACATTTCCTCCCGAAAGCTTTCTGACGGGTGTCTGTACATCCGGCGTGACAATTTCGAGAAAATCGACCATTTGCTCAGCGAGTTTGTAAGGAGCTTTTGTATCCGTAAACAGGCCTTTGCCATTGCGGTAGGATCTCAGCATCATGTTGTTTCCGAGGTCCATGTTCCCGACAAGGCCCATGCCGAGTCTATCCTCCGGCACGAACGAAAGTGCAACGCCGAGAGCTTTTATTTCCAAAGGATCTTTACCTATAAGCTCCTCTTCTGTCCCGTCATCTTCCACATATCTGATACTGCCTTTTTCAACTTTCTGCAGTCCCGCTATGGATTCAAGCAGTTCTTTTTGTCCGCATCCCGAAATTCCTGCAATTCCAAGGATTTCTCCCGATGAAGCAGTAAATGATACATCATCCAGTTTCACTGTACCTTCCTCATCCAGTACAGTAAGTCCTTCTACAATTATTCTCGGCTTTGGATTCACAGGGTCACCGCGATGTATATTAAGCTCAACCGGACGTCCGACCATCATATTGGTCATCTCCTGAGCGTTTGTGTTCTTTGTAAGCATGTCCCCGGTAAACTGTCCTTTTCTGAGAACTGCCACCCGGTCTGAAAGGTCTTCAACCTCATGCATTTTGTGCGTTATTATGACTATGGCTTTTCCATCGTCGCGCATGTTGCGCAGCACAGCAAACAGGCGGTCTGTCTCCTGCGGAGTTAAAACCGCAGTCGGCTCATCCAAAATGAGAATGTCCGCCCCTCGGTAAAGTACCTTTACTATTTCTACGGTCTGTTTTTGCGAAACGGACATATCGTAAATTTTCTGATTGGGGTCAACCTCGAATCCGTATTTTTCGCATATAGAAAGAATCTTGCTTGTCGCTTCCTTTATGTCGAGCTTTCCCGGAAGGCCCAGGATAATGTTCTCGGCTGCCGTAAATACGTCTACAAGCTTGAAGTGCTGATGTATCATCCCGATACCCAGGTCAAACGCATCCTTTGGTGATGCTATTACGACTTCTTTCCCGTCAATGGAAATAGTGCCCTCATCCGGAAAGTAAATTCCCGAAAGCATGTTCATAAGCGTTGTCTTGCCTGAGCCGTTTTCTCCCAGAAGCGCAAGAATTTCGCCCCTGTATATATCAAGCCAGCATTTATCGTTGGCAACTACAGAGCCGAAACGTTTGGTTATATCGCGCATTTTTACGGCCGGGACTCTCTGATCCATGAAAAGCCCTCCTTGGATATTAGTCTTTTATCTGCGAAGGAAGCCCTGCTTTAAACGCAGGGCTTCCGGTATAAGATTTTAATTGGATTTTATCAGTACATCTCATCGAGGAGGCTGATACCGTCAATGCGAAGATCAAAGTAAGGTGCACTGCGGAATGTTGATTCATTGAATGCGCCGTCAGAAATAACTTCGGTATCTCCTTCATAAGCCGCATCTGTATCAACGTCTGCGAGATAGGAATCAAGAGTCTTTCCGTCTACAGTGAAGGTGGTAATGTCAAATACCTTAATGCTGCCATCTATGAGGCCCTGCTTAACTTCTGCGAGTTTTTCAGCTGTTCCTGCAGCCGCAACTTTCTCGTTTATGTCTGTAAGAACAACAGACTCTGTGGTGAGGTCGCCTGTCCAGTCGGCGTCAATTGCTTCTCCATTGATTACGCAGTTGATTGCATACTCGTAGTACGGAGACCAGTTGATGCGTGAAGATACGATAAATGTGTTGGGGCAGGCATCTATTGTTGATCCGTTATAGGAAACGTTCGGGATGTTGTTGGTTTCACATGCTGTAGGTGCACCCATAGAGTCGGCATGCTGTGAAATGAGCACGCAGCCGTCGTTGATGAGCTTCATTGCGCCTTCTTTTTCGGCTGTCTCATCGTACCATGAACCGGTGAAAGTGACTTCCATTGTTGCTTCGGGAACTATAGAACGAAGTCCGAGGAACCATGATGTGTAACCTGACATAACTTCTGCATATGTGTAAGCTCCGACGTATCCGACCTTGGCGGAATCAACTGTTCCGTTATCAAGCATTTCCTGAAGTTTAAGACCTGCTGCAACACCTGCGAGGTAGCGGCCTTCATATATAGAAGCAAATGCATTGTGGAAGTTGTCAATGCCTGCGGTATGTGCCTGGGTACCTGTTGCATGGCAGAACTGAACTTCGGGGAACTCTTTTGCTGCCTGAATAATGTAGTCTTCATGGCCGAAACTGTCGGCAAAGATTATCTGGCATCCTGCGTCTGCAAGCTCTGCGGCTGCTTCATAGCACTCCTGGCCTTCAGGAATATTTGTCTTTACGACAGCTTCAACTCCAAGCTTTTCGCAAGATTCATTAAATGCATTAATGAAGTTAAGGTCATAGGTGGAGTTTTCATCGTGCAATGCGATAAGTCCGACCTTAAGTTTGTCAGGTGCGGAAGCTGCTGTTGATGTTGTTGCTGTTGACGTTGATGATGTTGCCGCTGTTGAACCGCATGCGCAAAGTACAAATACCATGCAAAGTGCCAGTATCATTGCCAGAATTTTCTTCATTTTCTTTTCTCCTTTAAAATAGTTATCGCATCGGATACGGCAAAATCTCGGTCCCGTTTCCAATGCGAAATAAGAAATACAAAAAGCGCAGTACAAACACTACGCCCTCACATATTTCTAATCTCAATAGTCCGGTCATTTACGGCGCCGGGTAGAAACGCAAAACCTTATCATCTGCATATATCGAGAGCGATATTTAATTTACAATCTCAAGATACAAAAAACCTGCGTCTTTGTCAAGCGCTGTTTTGTCAGTTTTTTATAATTTTTTTAATTCTTTTTTGTGTAGTTTATATAGACGTCCGTCAGGCCTCAAATTCAATGGAATCATCGCTCATAGATGTAATTTTCGCCAGAGACTCTACTCTGTAGCCCAGATTGCGGATTTCGTTTCCGCCGCCTTGAAACACCTTTTCAATTGCTATGCCAACGCCGGCAACTTCCGCACCCGCCTGATTGCAAAGATCAATAAGTCCCTTGAGCGCTGCTCCCGTTGCGAGAAAATCATCTATAATCAGGACCTTGTCGCCTTTGCCCAGATACTCTTTTGACACGACAACCGTGTTCGTATTTCCATGCGTGAAAGACTCAATCTCCGTTGAATATACATCGGAAGAAATATTTTTGCTCTTGCTCTTTTTTGCAAACAGGAGAGGGCAGGAAAACACATACCCGACCATCGCCGCAATTGCGATGCCGCTTGCCTCTATTGTGAGAATTTTGTTTATCTCTTCGCCTTTGTAAAGTTCCTTCAATTCAAGTGCCATATCCCGGAGAAGGGCTGTGTCAATCTGATGATTTAAAAAGCTGTCTACTTTCAGGATTCCGCCGGGCTTTATAACGCCGTCAGAAAGGATTTTTTCTTCAAGAAGTTTCATATTTCTCTCCATAATACCGAAAAAACCCGTCTCAGAAATGGACAGGTTTGATCGGGTAATCAATAATTACTGTGCGCGCTGAACTTTGCCGCTACGGAGGCAGCGGGTGCATGCATATACATGCTGGGGCTTGCCGTCGACAATAGCCTTGACACGCTTTACATTGGGCTTCCATGTGCGATTTGAGCGACGGTGTGAGTGAGAAACCTTTATGCCAAAGGTAACGCCCTTATCGCAGAACTGGCACTTTGCCATAGATGAAGCACCTCCTTGCGAGTTTTTGCTTCTGCCCCTTAAGGCAGACAGCTTAGGTATAATAACAAATGATTACAACAATTGCAAGAACTTTTTTCTTATTTTCCTTGCCCTTTTCGGCCGCTTTATATTTACCGGATCGACAGCGTCTTCCGCAATCTTGTCAATACAGTTTCTTCTCTTTTTTACTCCGAACACGAGGGTGTGTTTATTCCCTTGCCTTTGCCTGTAAAAACTAGTAGAATAATATAATAAAGTATGACGTGACATCCGGAGGAATCATCATGGCAAATCCCAAATATACAGTCAAACTCTGTGAGATTGCCAAACGCACAAATCTCACACCAGTTCACCTTTCCGACAATTTTGAGTCCATAGATCTTGAGGAAGACGATGTCAACCGTCCCGCTCTTCAGCTTACGGGCTTTTACAGTTATTTTAACCCGAGACGTATTCAAATTATCGGCCGTGTCGAGAGCACATATCTGGATTCACTTTCGGATGAGGATAGGAGAGCCGCATTCGACAAGCTCTTCTCTTTTGACATACCCTGTCTTGTTGTTTGTCATGAATGTCCTGTTTTTCCCGAATGCCTGGAATCCGCAAAGCAAAATAATGTGAGCGTATTTATTAACGAAGATAACACGGCGGATGTTGAAGCCTCAATCATAACTGAGCTTCACCGCGCAATGGCTCCTCGCAAAACAATTCACGGTGTACTCGTTGAAATTTACGGTGAAGGCGTTCTGCTTACCGGCGACTCCGGAATAGGCAAGAGCGAGACTGCGCTTGAGCTCATAAAGCGAGGCCACCGTCTTATCGCCGATGACGCAGTCGAAATCAAGAAAATTGAGAAAGATACTCTGGTTGGTACCGCTCCCGAATTAATCCGGTATTATATGGAACTTCGCGGCATCGGTGTAATAAATGTCAAAAAGATTTTCGGTGTCGGTGCCGTCAAGCCTGAGGCCGGCATTGACCTTGTCGTTGCTCTTGAGATGTGGGACGATACCAAAGCTTATGACCGTCTCGGTCTCACAAATGAGATTGAGGAAATTCTCGGCGTACAATTGCCGAAAGTCACAATACCCGTTACCTCGGGCCGAAACCTGGCTGTCATTCTTGAGCTTGCGGCAATGAACAACCGTGAAAAGAAAATGGGTAATAATGCGGCCGTGGATCTCGCCGCTGAAGTTGATGCATATGCAGAAGGAATAATGTAAATGGATATTGAAAATGCACTTTCAAGGGTAAAAGAACTTCTCCCCGGCCTGGAGATTGCCGAAAATGAGCCGATGAAAAACCACTGCTCTTTTAAAACCGGAGGCCCGGTAAGAGCTTTTGTTGCCCCTCAATCAATAAATTCTCTTTCAATAATCTGCTGTGCGCTCAAGGAAAACGAGGTCGCACCTTTTATGCTGGGCAACGGAACCAATGTTGTTTTCCCCGATGAAGGAAACGAAAACCTCATTGTAATGTCTACCGAAAAACTTCAGGGCATCCGTCTTCTCGATGAAACCCATATATACGCCGAATCAGGTGTGAGCCTTTCAAAGCTTGCTTCTTTTGCTCTTGATAATTCTCTTACCGGTCTGGAATTTGCCTCAGGCATCCCCGGCACCGTCGGAGGCGGCGTTATGATGAATGCCGGCGCATATGGCGGAGAGCTTAAAGACGTTATCGAATCTGTCACCATTTACTATTTGCCGGAGCAGAGGCTTTACGAATTTACAAACGAGCAGTGTAAATTTTCATACCGTCATTCATTTTTTCAAGGTTACAGCGGAAATGTCATTTTAAATGCTGTTTTTAATCTCAGCAAAGGCGACAAAAATGAAATCAGTGCAAAGATGAAAGAACTGAATGAAAGGCGCCGCGACAAGCAGCCGCTCGATCTTCCGTCATGCGGCAGTGCATTTAAACGCCCCGAAGGATATTATGCCGCCGCTTTGATTGAGGAATGCGGTCTCAAAGGGTATAAAGTGGGCGGTGCCATGGTAAGCGAAAAGCATGCCGGTTTTATAGTAAACACGGGCGATGCAACCAGCAAAGATTTATATGATCTCATGGAACATGTAAGAAAAGAAGTTTACGAGCAAAAGGGCATCGGTCTTCAAAGCGAAATAATTCTTATATCTCAAGATTTTAAGCTGGTAGACGATACTCCCCAGGCTCCAAGAAACACGGTGTTTTAATTTATGGAATTTCTTGTTATCACCGGCCTCTCCGGTGCCGGAAAAACCCAGGCGGCAAATGTTATAGAAGATATGGGCTATTACTGCGTAGATAATCTGCCTGCGGCTATCATGCCAAGGTTTGCCGAATTCTGTGCCGCAGGCGGCGGACGTTTTGATAAGGTCGCTCTCGTTTCAGATATACGGGAAAAAGGCGGCGTAGATGCCTTGCTGAAAACGCTTGATGAGCTTGATGCCATGGACTGCAATTTGAAAGTCCTGTTCATGCACGCTGACACAGCTACGCTCATCAAAAGATACAAGGAAACCAGGCGGCGTCATCCTATAGCTAAAGCCGGCGAGACTGTGGAACAGTCAATAGAGCGCGAAGTCAGCCTTATGGAACCCGTCAAAGAGCGTGCCGACTATATTATAGATTCAACAAACCAGCCGCTCAACAGACTGCAGCATAAGCTTGAAAAAATTCTGCTCGGTGAAGAAGGCAAGGCCGACATGGACATAAGCATCATGTCATTCGGATATAAATACGGTATCCCTTCCGATTCGGACCTTGTAATAGATACGCGATTTCTTCCCAATCCCTTCTACATCGATGAACTTCGCGACCATACCGGCATGGAAAGATGCGTGTCCGACTATGTATTCTCCTTCAGTCAGACAAATGAATTTGCGACCAGATTTTTTGATCTTATTGACTTCCTTATACCGTTTTATCGTGAAGAGGGTAAAACGTCCCTCGTAATTTCCATAGGCTGTACCGGCGGTCACCACAGAAGTGTTGCCATTGCCAATGCCCTTTTTAAGCATCTTAGCGCAACAGGGAACAGTCCGGAACTTATAAACAGAGATATAGATAAATGAGTTTTGCCGGCAACGCTAAAAATGAATTGTGCCGTAAGGCACTTGACAGTAAGTGCTGCGCAGTGGCTGAAAGCTACGGCGTTCTGCTTTACTGCCATGAGTTTTCGCCTTCCGAAATCAAAATAACCACAACGTCGAAGGATTTTGCCCTCCGTCTTCCGAAACTTTTTAAAAAGGCTTTCAATGTAAGTTTTGATTCCTTTCCCGAAGAGCTGTCAGACGGCAAGATGAATTTTATTATTTCGGAGGCATCAAAGATTGAGACTATAGCCTCTGCGTTCGGTCAGGAAAGCACCATTTCGCTGTCCCACCATGTTAATTTCGGTGTAATAGAGGAAGACTGCTGCCGTCTTTCGTTTATCCGCGGTGCATTTCTTGCGGGCGGTACGGTGACCGATCCCGAAAAAAGGTATCATCTGGAGCTTTCAACCTCTCACCAGAGCGTTGCAAGGGAGACCATGAGCATTCTTTTGGATCTCGGTTTTTCGCCCAAGGAATCCTCAAGAGGGGCTAATGCCCTTCTATATTTTAAACAGTCAGATGCAATTGCAGACTTTTTAACCACTATCGGTGCGTCTACAACAGCCATGAGTGTAATGACCGCAAAAGTTGAAAAAGAAATGCGAAACACCATAACACGTCAGATAAACTGCGACAGTGCAAATGCCGACAAGACAGTCGCTGCCGCGCAGGAACAGCTCGGTGCGATAAGAAGGTATGCTTCAGTATACGGTCTGGACGCCCTTCCCGAGCCTTTAAAGGATGCTGCCTTTTTGAGGATTGCAAATCCCGAGGCAAGCCTTTCAGATCTCTCGGCTCTTTCAAACCCGCCCCTCAGCAAAAGCTGTCTTTCGCACAGACTTAAAAAAATCATGAGCATGGCCCCGGAGGAAGATACATGAGTTTTGTACATTTACATATGCATTCCGAGTTTTCTCTTCTTGACGGTGCCTGCAGAATTGACAAGGCTCCTGCCAAAGCAAAAGAGATGGGACAGACCGCGCTTGCCATCACAGATCATGGCGTTATGTACGGTGCGGTAGCTTTTTATAAAGCTTGTAAAGCTGCCGGGATAAAGCCGATTATAGGATGTGAAGTTTATGTCGCTCCGCGATCTCTTCATGACAAGGAAAGCGGTATAGACAATCACTACTCGCATCTTATTCTTCTGTGCAGGAATGAAACCGGATATAAAAATTTATGCTATTTAGATTCTGTTGCCTTTACCGAAGGGTTTTATATTAAGCCCAGGATTGACTGGTCTCTTCTGCATGAGCATGCGGAGGGGCTCATTTGTCTTTCAGGCTGTATAGCGGGAGAGATCCCCTCCCTGATACGTTCGGGCAACTATGATGCCGCCAAGGCCCGTGCCATCGATCTTCGCGACCTTTTCGGAGAAGGCGGTTTTTATCTTGAAATTCAAGACCATGGTCTCGATGAAGAAAAAGAAGCAAATGAAGGCTTGATTAAAATGAGCCGTGAAACCGGCATCCCTCTAGTCGTCACAAACGATGCTCACTATGTTGAGAAGACCGATGCTTATTACCAGGATATACTCATGTGCATTCAGACGGGTAAGACCGTCGACGATCCGGGCCGGATGCGCTTTGAGTCAAGCGAGCTGTACTTAAAGAGCGAGCATGAGATGAAATTGCTCTTCCCCGATCTTAAAGAAGCTTATGAGAACACATCTAAAATTGCCGACATGTGCAATTTCGATTTTGAGTTTGGTAATTATCATCTGCCGAAATTCAAACTCCCGGCAGGTGAGACCGACAGCTTTTCCTATCTTAAAAAACTCTGTGAAGACGGTTTTGCAAAGCGTTATGCGGGGCGGGAAGACGTCCATAATCAGCTTGATTATGAACTTTCCGTCATCAACAAGATGGGGTTTGTAGACTACTTCTTAATTGTTTCCGACTTCATAGGCTATGCCAAGAAAAACGGTATTCCGGTGGGTCCCGGGCGTGGAAGTGCGGCCGGAAGCGTTGTGTCTTACTGCCTTAGTATTACCGACGTCGATCCTATAAAATACTCCTTATTCTTTGAAAGATTTTTAAACCCCGAGCGTGTATCCATGCCTGATATTGACGTTGATTTCTGTGTGAACAGGCGAGGCGAAGTTATTGACTATGTCAACCGTCTTTACGGCAGTGATCATGTTGCCCAGATAGTAACCTTTGGCACAATGGCCGCCCGTATGGCAATCCGCGATGTCGGCCGGGTATTGAACGTAAGCTACAGTCTTACCGATACGGTTGCCAAGCAGGTGCCGATGGCGCTTAATATGACGATTGACGAAGCTCTTAAGGTATCAAAGCCTCTTCGCGATATGTACGATCAGGATGAGACTGTCAAAAATCTTATTGACTGCGCCTGTGCTCTTGAGGGAATGCCGCGGCATGCGTCTACTCATGCTGCCGGTGTTGTTATAACTGAAAAGCCCGTTTCCGATTATGTGCCGCTAGCCACTAACGACGAGTCGGTTGTCTGCCAATATCAAATGACAACTCTCGAAGAGCTCGGACTTCTTAAGATGGACTTTCTTGGGCTGAGAAACCTGACCGTCCTGGAAGACGCGGCGAAGCTTGTACGTCAGAGCGATCCTGCTTTTCGCGTTGAAGATATTCCGGAGGATGATGCTCCGACGTTCGAAATGCTGGCCGCCGGAAACACCTGCGGCGTATTCCAAATGGAAAGCGCGGGCATGACGGGCGTCTGCACAGCCATCAAGGCAAAAAGCATTGAAGATATCACCGCAATCATCGCTCTTTACCGGCCCGGGCCCATGGACTCTATTCCGAAGTTTATCGAGTGCTCACAGCATCCTGAAAAAATCACATATAAGCATGAACTTCTCCGGCCGATACTTGAAGTCACTTACGGGTGCATAGTTTATCAAGAGCAGGTTATTAAAATATTCCAGTCTCTGGGCGGATTCTCTCTCGGGCAGGCCGACAACATCCGCCGTGCCATGTCTAAGAAAAAGCATGCTGTTATCGATGCCGAAAGAAAGGCCTTCGTTTACGGCGATGCGGAGCGTAACATTCCCGGCGCAATTGCAAACGGTGTTGATGAAAAAACCGCCAACAGTATCTACGACGAGATTCTGGATTTTGCAAGCTATGCTTTCAACAAGGCTCATGCCGTCAGCTATGCTATAGTGTCCTACCGTACCGCATATATGAAAAAACATTATCCGCAGCAATACATGGCCGCCCTCATAACTTCCGTTCTTGGAAATTCAGGCAAAGTATCTGTTTACATTGCCGAGTGCCGCGAGATGGGCATAAACCTTCTTCCTCCCGATGTAAACTCATCTATGCCGGACTTTACAGTCGAGGGAAACAATCTCCGTTTCGGTCTTGCGGCAATAAAAAACATTGGACACGGTGCGGTTGAGCATCTGGTTAATGAAAGAGATTTTGCAGGTCCTTACCGCAGTTTTGAGGATTTCTGCAGAAGAACATCCGGCAAAGACATTAACAAAAAGGCCGTTGAGAACCTTATATTGTCCGGCGCTTTTGACTCAATGAACTACAAGAGAAAGTCTTTGCTTGAGTCTTCAGGTAAGATTTTGGACTCAATATCCCGCGAGGCTCGAAACAACATTGAAGGGCAGCTTGACCTCTTTGGAAACGAAACCGGCAACCTTTCCAATACCGGCGGCATAACCATCCCTGACATCGGCGAATTTGATAAGCGCGAACTGATGCAGCGGGAAAAAGAGGTTACAGGTCTTTATCTTAGCGGTCATCCTATGGATGAATACAGGGCTGTTGCCAAAAAATTCGGTGCCGTTTCTATCGGAAATATTACGGAAGACTTCCAACTTGAAACCGGTCCCGAGCATTTTAAGGACAATCAAAATGTCACTATAGCAGGTCTGGTCGAGTCGGCAAGGACACGAACAACGAAAAACAACACCCTTATGTCTTACATCCGTCTTGAAGACGACACCGGCGGGATTGAGCTGATTGCTTTCCAGCGTGCGCTTGAACAAAGCGGCAATTACCTGACAGAGAACTCTGCCATTCTTGTAAAAGGAAAGATTTCCGTACGTGATGAAAAAGAGCCTCAGATAATGATCGATACCGTCGTGCCTCTTTCGGAGGACATGGTTCTTCCGAGTGAAAATATTCCTCAGAAGAAAAACGCCGGCAAGACACTGTGGGTCAAAATCGGCAGTGAAACAAGTGACGTGTTTAATCATATCAGGAAGCTTCTGGTCATGTTCCCGGGGCGCGATAAAATAATCCTTTACTGTGAAAAAGAAAACAAAAAACTCGCCTCAAACTGCATAATTCACGATGCATTAATCCGCGAGCTTAAACGTATTGTTGGAGATAAGAATGTCGTAGTTAAATAAGACTTTTTTATCGTATTTCGACGAAAAGCGGTGCAGCCGCCCGGGGCTGTGCCGCTTTTCGTCGAAATTATCTGGAATTCAATTGCAGGCGCCTCATTGGAACATCTTCTTTATGTCTAGTGATTTGTCGGCTTCTTTTTATTCTTATTTGGTGAACTTGAATCTGGGCTCTTCTCCCCTTATCAGCCTCTTGATATTTTGTCTGTGCAATATGATTATAATTATTCCCGTCGCAACCCCGAGTATTTTTATCGACGTGTTCTGTGCCAAAAAAGCGCTGCTTATGCTCAGGGCGGCTGCTGCGGTAATTGATGCAAGCGAAATCCTTTTGCCGGCAAGCACGATCAGCACAAACACACCTACTATTATAAGGAAAACCTTCGGCGAAACCGCAAATCCTATTATGGCGCCAACCGCCACACATTTACCGCCTTTGAAACCGTGAAAGCATGGAAAGGCATGACCGATAACGCACCCTGCACCGGCCAGCGAAAGGCCTGTGCTGCCGCCAAGCTTTCTCCCTATAATCAGTGCAAGTACGCACTTTCCCATATCCCACAAAAGCGTGCAGATTCCGGCTTCAAGTCCGAAGGATCTTGTCACATTGGTAGCGCCCATGTTTCCGCTTCCTTCGTTCCTGACATCGCGGTTAAACCAGACATCTCCTATCAGGATTGCGAGAGTTGTGCTTCCGATAATATATCCTATGAGCGCACATAAAATGAATATAAGTATTTTTCCTGTTTCCATATGTTCTAAGGCAAAACTCTCCCGCTTTTGGCGGGAGAGTTTTAGTTGTTTTTAGCTTGTCGCTTTCTATCAGTATTTTCCGAGAGAACCTGCGTTTTCTTCGTTCGGCATGTATTCCGTACGTCCGCCGGGGAGAATTGCGTTGAGGACAATACCTACTATTGATGCTACAGCAAGGCCTGAAAGGCTTACGCTGCCAAGCATTATTGCTCCGTCGTTTGAGTAGTTGACGCCGATTGCAAGGCCGATTATAAGAGCCGCAATAATAACGTTTCTTGACTGCTGGAAGTCTGTGTGATTTTCAACCATGTTGCGGATACCGATTGCGGAGATCATACCGTAGAGGATAAGTGATACGCCGCCGATTGTGGCTGAAGGCATTGCTGTGATAAGTGCGGAGAATTTCGGGCAGAAAGAAAGGATGATTGCGTAAAGTGCCGCAAGTCTTATAACTTTCGGATCGTAAACTTTTGTAAGTGCAAGAACGCCGGTATTTTCGCCGTATGTGGTGTTTGCAGGAGCTCCGAAGAGTGCTGCTATTGCTGTTCCGACACCGTCTCCGATAAGTGTTCTGTGGAGGCCGGGATCTTCGATAAAGTTCTTGCCGACAGTGGAGCTTATTGCGGAAATATCACCAACGTGCTCCATCATTGTTGCAACTGCAATGGGGACTATTGTTATAATAGAGGAAACGAGAAGTCCCGAGTTGACATCGCCAGATGCGAAAAGTCCGAATACGGTATTTTCAAAATTCACGGGAAGGCCAAACCATGCTGCTTCCTTTACGCCTGAGAAGTCTACATTTCCCGTAATTGCCGCTACAAGATAGGATGCAATTACTCCGAGAAGAATGGGGACTATTTTTATCATTCCCTTGCCCCAGATATTGCATACAATAACAACAACTATTGCGACAAGTGCTATCCACCAGTTTGTCTCGCAGTTATTTATTGCCGAAGGTGCAAGGTTCATGCCGATTGCTATTATGATAGGTCCTGTTACGACAGGAGGGAAGAATTTCATAACATTTTTGCTGCCGTACACTTTGCAGATAAGTGCAAGTACCAGATAAAGAAGACCGGCGCATGCTATGCCCACAGAAGCATAGTTGAGAGATACGCTTTCTGTATATCCTGCTGCAACACCTGCTGCCTTAACAGCGGCATATCCTCCAAGGAATGCGAAAGAAGATCCGAGGAAAACAGGAACTTTTCTGCCTGTTACAAGGTGCATAAAAAGGGTTGCGATTCCGGCGAATAAAAGTGTTGCCGATACGCTAAGTCCCGTGATAATAGGGACAAGTACGGTTGCTCCGAACATTGCGAACATGTGCTGCAGACCGAGTACGAGCATTTTCGGTGTGCCTAGAGCTTTAGCGTCATAGATTGCGTCATTTTGTTTTGACATGTCATTTTTACCTTTCTAGATAAATTTAATGATTTTATTCATCGAGACTCATCAGATAGACTCCGGTCTCCCCGTCATATTCGGGAAGCCTTACTTCTATCATCTCAGTCTTTGATGTCGGTACGTTTTTTCCGACATAGTCGGCTCTTATCGGGAGTTCCCTGTGGCCGCGGTCAACAAGCACCGCAAATTGTATGGTTCTTGGACGCCCGCATGATATGACTGCCTCTATTGCAGCCCTTGCTGTTCTTCCGGTGTAAAGCACATCGTCAATAAGCACTACGTCTTTATCTGTAACATCAAAAGGCAATTCCGCTCTTCTGACTTCAGGATCATCAACGAATGTTGTCAAATCATCTCGGTAAAATCCTATATCGAGGCTCCCACACTCAATTTCTTTTCCTTCAATTGCAGAAATGTTCCTCGCTATCATATTTGCTATAGGCTCTCCTCGGCGTTTTATCCCGACAAGCTTTACATTATCTATTCCTTTATTCTTTTCGAGTATCTCATGGGAAATCCTCATGAGCATTCTTTTTATTGCCTGTTCATCAAGCAATTGGGATTTTTCCCGCATAAAAAATATCCTGCCTTATCTGGAACGGCAAGATACAACAAACTCCCGGGCATACACTAATACCCGTATAATCGACCTTGCCGATGTCCCGCATCGGATTAAAAATCTCTTTTCTTGTTTGAGTATATCACTGCTTTTTTTATTTACAAGCATTTTTTCATTATGTTTTTATTTTTGTCAATTCCGACTAATCTCAGTGGAAGCTTGTCCAAACAATTTCGTCTTTCTCGGCAAAAACACATATATTTTTGTGTAGCGAAAAGTCACGCTGTCTTATTTCTACACTCTCCGTGATATATTTTCCCACACTCCAAGAAAAACCGCTCCATAAAAACCATCTGTATTATTCCGGTATATCGTGGTATTCTACTATTATATTATATTGACTAAGGAGATGACTTTCTTGAAAAATATTCTTGCAGTTTTGCCGGGTCCCGGGCAGCACCATCTTGAAAAGATGGTTGAAGCCGCTCACGGCAACAACATAATTTTTAAGGCTCCCTCGGATGTAACGCAAGACGATGTTGACAGTGCAAATGTCCTGGTCGGTCTGGTCCCGGTTTCTTTCTTGCACGGGCAAAGCAGCATTGAATTCATGCAGCTTACCTCCGCAGGTGCAGATGCGTATGTAAAAGAAGGTCTGCTTTCTCGCAGCACTGTGCTTTCGTGCTGCACGGGTGCTTATAGCCAATCAGTTTCCGAGCATGCTTTTGCCGTTACGCTGATGCTTTTGAAAAAACTGCATCTTTACCGGGATGATCAATCCGAATGCTGTTGGGCGGATGAGGGTACGACCGGAACATTGAACGGTGCAACCGTTCTTGTTATGGGTCTTGGCGATATAGGCAGATGCTACGCAAAACTTGTGAAGACGATGGGTGCGCATGTAATCGGTATAAAAAGGCGGCCTGGTGAAAAGCCCGACTTCGTTGATGAACTTTATACCACAGATGATTTTGATTGTGTCGTTCCGCGCGCCGATATCATTTTTTCTGTTCTCCCTGGTTCCCCCGCCACCGAGCACTTTTTCACTCTCGAGAGATTCCGTCTTATGAAAGAAAGTGCAATCTTTATAAACTGTGGCCGCGGCAATGCTGTAGACGGGGATGTGTTATACAAGGTCCTTTCCGAGAACATTATCTCTTGCGCCGGTGTTGATGTCTTCGAAAATGAGCCGCTTGATAAGTCCAGTCCTCTGTGGGGCCTCAAAAATCTTGTTATAACTCCGCACGCTTCAGGATTTTTCCACCTTCCCGTGACAAAAGACCGTGTTATTGATATTTGTGCCCAAAATCTCGCCGCATGGCTTGATGGCAGAGAAATAATTAATATAGTCGATTATGAAACAGGATATAAAATATAAAACAGATTAGGAGACAACTATGATTTACACATCAAAAGAAATGGAGCAGGCTGCTATTTTGGACGCAGCTCAACTCATGTGCACAGCTGCAAGGACTGCTCCGAAAACAAAAGGCATTGACAATATCGAAACCCTGGTTTTGACAGGCGATGACCTTATTGTCCTTGCCGACAAGCTTGAGCAAATGGATATTTCGAAAAACAAAGACAATCGCACTTTTCTGACGCGTGACGCTAACTGCCTCAGAAAGTCCGGCGCTCTCGTTTTAATCGGCATCAAGAAATATTTCTACGGTCTCAACTGCGGATATTGCGGATTTGAAAACTGCAAGGCCTGTCAGGACAGCGGTGCTGCATGCGCTTTCGGAGAAATAGACCTCGGAATTGCAGTCGGCTCAGCTGTCAAATGTGCCGGAGATTTGAATGTCGACTGCCGCGTAATGTTCAGCGTCGGGTCTGCCGCCCGTGAGATGAACTATGCAGACGATGTTATCTGGCTTGGAATACCTCTTTCCGTAAGCGGGAAAAGTCCCTTCTTTGACAGAAAATAAGGATCTATATTTTTTAAGGGATGCGGAGTGTCTAATTCCGCATCCCTGTTTTTATCCGAGAAGAAGTTCCGTTACCTTTTCTGGCGTTTCTGCAATATACGTCGCCCCCGCTTCTTCCAGTTCCTTTTTTGATCCATACCCATACAGCACACCAACAGAATCTATACCGTTGCATTCAGCTCCGGCAATATCGTTTTCTCTGTCCCCGACCATTATTATTTTATCTTTATTCTTTTCAGAAATATTTTGAAGCGCATACGTTATCACGTCGGACTTTGTTATTCTTGTTGAATCAAGCGTTGCCGCCGCCACAAATTCGAAGAAGCTGTCAAGGTTATAGTGCTTGAGAATTTCAACCGTCATCGGTTCATTCTTGCTGGTGGCCACCAGCAGCTTTTTCCCGGCTGACTTAAGTTCTGCAAGCATTTCCCGTACACCTTTATATGGTTCTGACATGAACATGCCATCGCGCACATAATATTCTCTATATATTTTTATGGTTTTCTCTATGTCCTTGTCTGCCACCCCAAGTTTTGCAAACGAATCGCTCAGCGGGGGACCTACTGTGAATATAAGTTCACTGTCTTCTTTTTCCGGCAAACCGATTCTTCTCAGTGTTTCTTGGAAACAGTGAATTATTCCTTTTCCTGACTCGTTAAGAGTCCCGTCCATATCAAATAAAATATATTCGTAATCCATAAGCCCTAAAAACAAGCCGAGCTTAAATACAGCCCGCTTATATCCTTTTTTTAAGTTACTTACCCAGCTTCAAACCGGGTCAGTATTCGTTTCAATTATATTCCTATTTCCGATACCGGAGCAGTTTGCTGTCAATTTTGTTTCCGCCGATTATCTCGTTTCCGCTGCGTCAAACACTCTTTTTATCAGCTCCTCCGAATAGTCCACAAACCGTCCGCTATTGAGCAGTTGACGAACCTCTTCTATTGACGCCCATGATACAGCCATAATCTCCTCGGCTTGAAGGTGCGCTTCGGAAAGAGTTACGTCAGTATAGACATTATAAAAATCATCGAATACCTTCCCGAACGGTTCGCAGCATACAAGCTCGAAACATTCCGGCTCTATTTCCAGTCCAAGTTCTTCGGCAGTTTCTCTTTTTGCCGCATCGATTGAATTTTCTCCCGAGACAACAAAACCACCGGCTGATACATCCCAGCATCCCGGATAGCGGTCCTTGGTCATCTGGCGCTGCTGGATCAGCATTTTATTCTCAGAATTGAAAATGCATGTATGAACCAGGAGAATTCTCTCGTTCTCATCAATCATATCAAATACGCCATCACGGGTTACTTTCCTTTTTGTGCGCTCCTTATTAAGATTGTATACATCCAAAATTTCCATATATCATTTCTCATCTCAGATAAATAATGCTCTGCATCATTAGCTGCAAAGCATTATTATTCGTATCTTTCCTCTAATGCAGTTAATCGTCAATCCTTTTCATAGCTAACTACTGTATCGTCAATCATCTGTTCGGTAACTTCGCCGTTTTCAATTGTCATCAATGCTATTTTGGAGTCATATGTATCTGCTCTTAAGTCTTCAAAGGTAATGTATTCAAAGTATTTCCCATCCGAAAGATCCGTTTCCCCAATTTCTGTAAATCCGGTCTTGTAAATCACAATTTCTTCCGCTTCCCCTGAAATGTTGGAATTCAGATTTCCTGTTTCATACTTTATAATTATTATATCCCCGTCCTTAAGCGGCAAAATGGCCCTTGCCTCTTCCGCCTGGAAGCAGGATATGCTTACTCCCTGTATTGATACTGTTCCCGTCTCCGCATCGAAGCTTGTTATAAGTTTTGCTTTATATCCGTTGTACTCAATATCGGTTGAAAATGTTTCAACATCCCCGGTTGAAGAAAGCAGCTTAAGCGGCAGAATATTCCCGTCTAATGCGATCCATTTACAGTCGAAGTTTGTAGTCACTTTACCGTCTTCGTCAACAAATGCGTAGGTGTCCTCTCCGTAGTATATGACGTCACCGTTCTCGTCGTTATATCCGGCTAACTGGAACTTAAGCCTCTGTATAAGCTCGGCCTGATTATTTGAAATTCTCATTTCGAGGTTTCCGTCGCCGAGGCATTTCATGTCAAGTTGCGAAATGCCGGTTAATACTTCATTATAGTTTATGGTCCTGACCTCTCCGACCGCTTGCTGCAGTTCATCGTTCAAGCATCCGGCAATTTTGTAATAATAAAGAGCCTTAATGTCATCGCTTTCACATAATTCATTTTTATAATTCAAAAATGTATATAATCCGTCTGCTGCTGTTATCCTTGCGGGGAAATATACAGCGAGGCCCTTCGAGTCTCTGCTGATAAAAGTGTTTCTGCAGTATATAACGGCCTCATCTACGGCATCCATCACCTTTTTGCTCTCATCTTTCATAAAAGAAGCAGTTTCTCCCATGAATGAATAAAGATCTATCAGGTTCACATAGTCTGCGCTATCTATGCCGTATGCCGGTGCAACCGACGCTGCCCGTGAAAGCTCTCCCAGGATGGAGGTGTCGTCCTTTATTTCTCCGAGTACCGCCTTGCAGAAGCTGCAATATGCCTCATAAGCCTTTTCGGATTTTTGCATATCAACAACCGAGTACGTTCCGGAATTTATTGCCCCTTCTTCGGCATAGATCGCAAGCGTCTGCAGCGCAAATGTATCCGCCATCACTTTTCCCAACTGCGCTGCATTCATAGACGGATCTTCCGACAAGGCAGACAAAAAACCTTCATAGTCGAGCCCGGTACTGGGCATCAGCTCTTCAGAGGCGAACATATACTTTGAGTAGCCGTACAGCTCATGATTAATCTCCAGCACCTGTGAAACACAGGCATCGAATGCTATAGCATCGTAGTACGGCTCGTTTTCATCCTTTTCAACCGCATAAGAAAAGCCCTCAGCAATTTCTTCAAATGTCAGATGGTCCCCGTAAATTTTGTCATATCCGAAGCCGTTGGTACCGCCTCCGTGATTCCATAAAATCACAATCTTGTGGTCTGCATCATAGTTTTCGTTGCAGAATGTCAGGAAATCCCCGAGTGCCTCAGGTGTCGAAACATTGTAAAGAGGCTCGTTGTAGACCTCGTCCATTCCGTCATCAGTTATTAAGAATCTCTGTACCCGGTTTGGATTAATTTCAACATTTTCATACCTTCTGGCGCCGCCTGTCTGGACAACAACTTTTATCCGGTCTGACATAACTCCGTATACCATACTGTTAATGTTGCTTGTTGCTTCACCTGTTGCGTCCGGATCGACATATGTTGCTTCGTCTTCGTATTCGTAAGATGTACTTACCGGATTAAAGAGAACCTTTGGAACCTCCGCATTCTTCTCGTCAAGTTCAGCTGTAAATTCTTTTATCAGATTCCTGATTTTCTGATCGTTTGTCTTCTTTATCTCCTCTGCTTCGTCGTATACCATCCACTTGGAATATTGAGATAATTCATTTATGTCATTATCTTCAAGATCAGAGCAAACCATATAAACATAAAATGTCCATGTATCTTCACTGCTTCCATAACTCATTGCGTCAACTTTCGCGCTCTTTGCTTCATCAACCGGTGCATATTGCAAAACAGCATTTTCATCTGTGATATCAAAAGGGTCAACAGGCGTATTTACCAGCCCGGCTAATAATGACGGGATCAGCTTATATGCCGCGAATCCCAAAAGCACCAATGATGCAAGTATTATTGCGATAATCCCGAATGCCGAAATTTTTCTCTTCTTTTTCTGCTTCGTCTCCTGATTTTCTTCCATTTTCACATTCCTTTCACCTTTTGATTCTTATTTCTATATTACTGCCATTACCGCACAGTAAAGGAGTGAAAGCCCCATAACTACGCCGAAAGGTTTTTTATATTCGTATATAACTTTTTTAAGTGCCGAACCGAATGCCGCCCATATAAGAGAGCAGGCATAGGCAAACACATAAAAAACAAGCGATGTCCAGATTATTGTCTTTATTCCGGAATCAATCGGGATTATATATACCGCAAACATACTCAGCGAAACAATCCAGCTTTTTGCGTTCAGGAGCTGCAGCATTACCCCTGACCTGTAAGTGCTTTCCGTTTGCTGAGGTGTATCTTTGTTTTCTTCCTGCCATCCGGACTTCATCATACACCATGCAAGATAAATCATATAAGCTGCACCGGCCCACTTGAGATATACAACCGCAGCCGGAATATATTTTGCAAGCACCATGTTGAGCAGTCCGCAAAGCAGGGCTTTTATCAAAAGGCAGATCATACTCGCCGTCATGAACTTCCTCGTACCCTTTATCCCGTATGTTGCTCCGAGATAAAGACACGTGAGGTTGTTTGGTCCCGGAGTAATCGACTCGACAAAAAGATAAATAAACAGTGTGTACCAGATTTTCACTTTTTCTCCCTTTCTTTATTGTCCGGTAATTCCGAAATAGTCGGCCATATCAATAAGATCTACAGCTTGCTCGCTGACCGTTTCTCCGAGGTCTAGAAGTGTGCTTGCATATGCGGCATTTGAAAGAATCTCTATTATCCTCGTTCCGTTTTTATAGTTGCTCAGCATGAAAAACTCTCTGAAAAGGAAACATCCGAGCGGTACATGGTAATCCGTAGTTACTATTGCAGCGGATGTTACCGATGGGTACTGATTCAAAAGTATATCTCCCAGGAATTTTGCATTTTCTACCGTCGATTCCGACTGATTTTCTATAATAATCCGGTCTTTGTTTACGCCGTTTTGAATCAGGTACTCCGCCATAACGTCAGCTTCTGTCGCGTCCTTCTTCCCGGCTGCCGTACCGCCTCCGGTAACGGCTATATATGCCTTCGGGTACTGGTTTGCACATGTAACAGCCACATCACAGCGTTTTTTGAGTTCGAGATTCATTGATCCGTCGTCTTCAAGCTTAAATCCCAGTACTATTATGCAGAAGCTGTCGTCATCCGGCATTCCTTCGGGAAGTCTGTCTGCATTAGCCGTCTGATCTGAATTGGCATAAATCCAGTAGTTCATCGTCTTCTGCCAGACATCTCCGAGCTCTGAGTCTATCTGCTTTAACTCTGCAAGTTTTTCATCTATCGTATTTTGTGCGTATATTCCCTTTACCTTATATGAATATATAATATCCGTAATAAGCTCCGCTGCTGTATTGTCTTTTGCTGCAAATACTTCCCCACCGGAATATAGCAGCAAAACCGATACCAGCATCCATGATATTAACTTTTTGGCGTTTTTAAGATGCATGCTTTTTTCCCCTTTGGCATATTATAAATATGCCGCTATCGCTGTGTCAAAACCTTTCTTGTTTATATTTATGACATGGAATTTTTCTGCCCGGCATGGTAAAATCTAACACATGGCTGAAATAACCGTTCAAAATCTTGTAAAGTCATTTGAAGTCGGCAGCAACATTCTCGACGGGCTTTCTTTTTCCGTAAACGAAGGCGAGCATGTTGCGATTCTTGGCGTCAACGGAAGCGGCAAAACAACTCTTTTTAATATCCTTACCGGTAAAGAGGATTATGATGAGGGTCATGTCAGCATATCAAGCGGCCGGCGCATCGGTCTTATATCCCAGATTCCTTCTTTTCCGGACTTATATACAACAGACGATGTCCTTCGCTCATCAAAAGCCCACCTTAAAAACATTTCCTCCAGAATGCACGAGCTTGAAAATGCAATGGAAACGTCCTTTGATGAAAGCATTTTAAAGGAGTACGACAGTCTGCAGTCGGAGTTCATGCGTCTCGGAGGGTATGAAGCCGAATCTTCTATCAACAAGGTTGCTAACGGGCTGGCAATTGACCAATCTATGCGTCAGCGTCCTTTTTCGACTCTTTCCGGCGGAGAAAAAACCCGGGTAAATCTGGCAAGGCTTATTCTGGAAGATACGGATATCCTCTTGCTCGACGAACCGACCAACCACCTTGACCTTCATGCAACACAGTGGCTTGAAAGATTTGTAAAAGGATTTAAGGGCACCGTCCTTACTGTTTCTCATGACAGATATTTTTTGGATGAAGTTGCCGAGCGATGCATTGAAATAGTTGATGGCAAAGCAGAATTTTATTCCGGCAACTATACTTTTTTCACACAGGAAAGGCAGCGGCGCTTTGACGAAAAGCTTAAGCAGTTCGAAAAGGACAGTGCAAAGATTGCTCAGCTGCAGCAAGCCGCAGACAAACTGCACCTGTGGGCTTTCATGGGCAATGACAAGCTGCATAAAAGAGCTTTTTCGATAGAAAAGAGAATAGACAAGCTTAAAACCTCTGAGCGCCCAAAAAAAGACCAAAAGCTTTCTGTCAAATTTAAGGAAGCAGACTTCACAGGAGATGAGGCGCTTGTTCTTGCGCACCTTTCAAAAGCTTTTCCCGGCAAGCCGCTTTTTGATAACCTGGACCTTGTTTTGACACCGAGTGAAAGTCTCGCTATTACGGGCGACAACGGCAGCGGTAAAAGTACACTGCTTGAAATAATTACCGGCAAACAATATCCTGATTCCGGATGGGTTTATCTGGCTCCTCAGGTCAAGCTTGCTTATCTTCCGCAGACCGTCACATTTGAAAATGAATCGAGAAATCTCATCGATACAATGCTTTATGAATGCAAATGCACTCCGCAGGACGCCCGTGACAGGCTTGCTTCCTTTGGTTTCCGTGGAGAAAGTGTTCTTAATGCCGTCGGTAATCTTTCCGGAGGAGAACGGTCTCGCCTAAAGCTGTGCATGCTTATGGGCAGCAATATAAATCTTCTTATCCTTGACGAGCCTACAAACCATCTGGATATAGCAAGCCGGGAATGGATAGAAGACGCCCTTTCAAATTATGATAGAACTCTCATTTTTGTATCTCATGACAGATACTTTATAGATAAATTTGCAACAAGAGTTCTTTCATTTGACGGAGGCGGCAAACTTACAGATTATAAAGGTACATATAGGGAATATCTTGCATACCTCGAACGGTGCAGCTTATATACTTCAGCCGAAGCTGCTCAAACAAAGGATATAAATTCTACGCGGCAGAAGAAAAAATCTTCTGGCGAAACATGTGCCGGAATCGAGAAGAAAATTGCCAAACTTGAAGTTCAGCTTTATGACCTTTCAAAGCAGGCCGAAGAATATGCATATGACTATTTGAAGCTCATGGAAATCGAAAAGGAAAAAGAGTCCGTACAGACAGACCTTGACATACTATACCGGCGCTGGGAGGAACTCTTGGAGAATAAGGAGGAAAATTAATGGCAAATACTTTGGATTATCTTGATTGGAGAGGAGACCTGGATTTTTCTGTATCAGCTTTTAACGAGGTTGACATGTTCATATGCTCCCAACTGAGCACGCCGGACTATTCAGGCATAGTTCCCGAAGACGGTGAGTCAGTTCCTATCGGCGAGGTAGTTGAAAAGTACTTCGAGACCCATGAAGACAATGTTGGCAGTCTCGGCGTGCTTCAAAGCAGCTATGTTCTCCCTATGCTCAAAAAACTTCCTCTTACAAAGCGATACGAAAACCTTCGCCTTAAATATGCTGTCAATCATGTTGTTCAGGATAATGAGGAGCAGTTCTGTGCCGTCACGATTGAACTCCCCGACGGAACAACATGCGTCTCTTTTCGAGGAACCGATGACACTATAATCGGCTGGAAAGAAGACTTTAATCTCGCAACAAGCTCCTCTGTCCCTGCCCAAATTGACGCGAGGCTTTATCTTAAGGGCGTACTTGAAAAGTGTCCCGGTGCCTTCCGCGTCTGCGGCCACTCCAAAGGCGGGAATCTCGCCGTATATGCCGGGGTAACGGCCCCTTTATGGGACAAAAGCAGAATACTTGAAATTTATAATTTTGACGGTCCCGGTTTCAGCCCTGTTTTCTTTACAAAAAAAGGATATTCGGACATAAAAGATAAAATCACGACCGTACTTTCTCAACATTCTCTTGTCGGCACGTTGCTTGAGCCCGCCGGAAACATAGTATATCTTGTCAGCTGCACAGCCGGCCCGATGGCACACGATGGATTCAATTGGCAAGTTCTCGGCTCCTCTTTTGAAAGAAGCGAAGGCTTGAGCGATACCAGCCGAGCCTTTGACTCGGCAATGGGTGACACACTTTCCGGAATGTCTGTAAAAGAGCGTCAGGGTTTTATAGATGAACTGTTCAACACACTTTTGTCCACGGGTGCTGTTACTATTACGGATTTGACAAAAATGTCGCCCGTATCTTTCCTGGAACTTCTTAAAGGCTTCAGAAATGACAGAAAAGTTCAAAGCTTCACAAAATGTCTTACTGAGCTTTTTATGAAATCCATGAGTGATCCGATTGCCTCATCTATCAATAAACTTGCGGACAAAATAAAAATATAAGTTTCCGATATTATCACCGCCGTTATACGGCGGTGATTCTTTTTGCCGTTCACAGTTTGGAAATAATCCGTTTACAATTTCTTTTCTTAAGCGAAATGAAGTGTTAATAATTTGGTTTTATTATTTGCACAGTTCAAAAACAAACTATTTATCTGAAAGGACAAATCAATGAAGAAAATCAACAACAAATCCGTTAAAAACATTCTCTCGGTAGTTATTGCTTTAATGCTTGTTTCGGCAATCGGTGTTTCTGCTTTCGCAGCCTCTCCCTCCGATTCAAAAACCCCTCGTACGAGTGAAAGTTCCGGAATGCCTTCTGAAAATCCCGATTCGGCTACCGGCAACGGCATGCAGGATTTCGGCGGCGGATACGGAAGACCCGACGGCAACGGCATGCAGGGCGGCTACGGCATGGGCGGCTGCTTTGACGACATGTACGGCAATTACGGCTATGGTTATGGCTATGGTTATGACATGTTCGGTGATTTTGACGATTACGGTTATGACTTCTTCTATGGATACGGTGATGAGGAAGATTTCGACATAGATGAATTCCTTGCTGATGTAGAAGACGAAGACCTTAAGAAGGAAATCAAAGAACTCTATGAGGCATACCTTGAAGCCTACGACAAGTATGTTGAAGCCGATGATGCTCTTTATGAGGCAGAGGACGCTCTTTATGCAGCAATCGAGAAAATCGAGTATAAAGATGATGATAAATCTGCCAATGATGAAAAAGGCGATGCCAAAGCTGATCCCAAAAACGGCAACGGAAAGGACGCAAAAGATGCCGGTGAGGGCGAACCTAAGGAGTCCTTCGAAGATTTCGATACTGACAGCGAAGAGTTCCAGGCAATGTTCAACGAGTTCCTTAAATGGTATAATGCAAAAAGCGTATAAACTATAATTCCATTCACAACTCAATTCTCTCTTAAAAAACGCTCCCTGCGGAATATTCCGCAGAGAGCGTTTTTCTTTTATTTTGCGACTATATCATCGAAGATCCGCCTGTCACTATCCAGCAGGCCAGAGTTGCGATTGTAAATGCCCCGGTGTATACACTTCCCGTTTTGCGGTAAATGTATGTTCCTATTAAGCTGAATACGATCACCTGCGGAGCGAACAATATAAGAAGGCTCATAAATGGTCCTCCGAATGTCGATCCGAAGCATACGTCGGCGCCCGGTCCTATATTCATAAAGAACGGGATATATTCAAGCAATACTATAAGCAGAATTCCTCCTACCATCATGAGAGCATTTCTCCACCAGCACTTTACAAAACCTTTTGCTCCCTCTTCATATGTTCCTTCACATCTTGAAGATGCCATAATTTTGCTGTTGTTGAGAAGGAAGAACAAGGCAAAGAACAGTATATACACAAAGAACTGTCCGAGTCTCGTCCATGTAAACGTCTTGAAAAACGGCCATATGAATCTGAAGTCGAGTTTGAAGAGTCCTTCGCAGATTGCGACAAGTATATACATGAATCCCACCATGCAAAGCACTAAGAGTGCGCACTTGCCCATAAGCTTCCAGCTTATTTTATCGGGCTCCACAGCAGTTGCCAGGCCCATTGAATGATAACTTGCGTCCGCGCCCGTCTTCTTCGCCTTTTTCCTTGCAATAGCTGTCAGGATTATCATGATTATTATAAGAAGTGAATACCACGAAACAAATCCGTTGCCTACCGTCATCCTGAATATTCCTTCCGGCAGAGGCAGAAGTCCGTGTCCCAGCTGTGTCATGAACGGATAAGTTGCAAATGCAAGAAGCATGGTTATTATTGCACCTTTCCACCACTTCTTGTTTGTCTTCATTGTTTCCTTTGAAGGAAGCGGCTGCACAACGCCGGCAAATGCCTTGGTTGAAAGAAGGATATTCATCAGAGGCAGCATTGCGAATATGGCGCAAAGCATGGCTATAAGTACAAGTACTTCTTTCATCATAGCATTCTGTGAGCTGTAATCAATCTTTATTGGAAGATCTATTGCATCGTCAAACCATTCAAGCGCTACCGCAAGTCCGTGACTGTTGTGCGTTGTGAGACGGTGATTTGTCATAAGGAGCTCTATCCTTCTAGCGCTCCCGTCATCAAACGAACCGAATGTTTTATCCCATGCAGCCTCATTTGCATCAACACCGAGGAATTCTGTGCGAAGCGGACTTGTAAGAAGGGAATCGTCTACAATATTCTTATAATCTCTGAAGTATGAAAATTCATCCCACTTTGCCTGGAGAAGAAGGACATTATTGAATTTTATACTGTCACTGTCATATGCGCTGTCGCGGAAGAGCTCGCCGCACTGCAGTACTGTTGCCTTCGGCATTATGTCTGTTCCGGAGTATGCCGCCGCTACCGTCCAAGAAGACCATGTTCCCATTGAATGTCCTGAAAGTCCCATGCGGCTTGAATCTACATACGGAAGCTCCGAAAGCACTTTATATGCGTCAATGCCGCCGCAGCTTGAGTCCGTTAGGACATTGCCGTCATCGTCAGTTGTGTATTTATCTTTAAAGAAGGATAGGTTTGAGAAATTCATCATGATGCGGTAACGGATCTGTCCGCCTATCTTCTTGAACGTGCCCGCCTCTTCCGAATCCTCACCGTAGTTTACGGTTACCTTGTGATTGACATATCCGCGGCTTAAAAGTCCGGGCTCGGTCGAGCCGTGTCCATATTCATCTATGCACATTACAACAGCCCCGCGTTTTGCAAGCTCGATTGCATATGCCGCGCAAGTTTCGTGGTCATTCTGATATCCGTGCAGGAGAAGAAC
>R06__coassemble_43_pt1 | contig 52934 bp, 48 predicted proteins | sample R06__metabat2_high_PE_027 | metagenome-assembled genome bin R06
CATGTACCTTGCAATGGCAAGAGTTGCACACCGCGAGGGATATCCCGAAATCGGTATGTACTGGGAGAAGGCAGGACGTGAAGAGGCGGAGCATGCGGCAAAATTTGCAGAGCTTCTCGGAGAAGTCGTAACCGATTCCACCAAGAAGAATCTTCAGCTCAGAGTTGATGCCGAGAATGGTGCAACCGCAGGCAAAACAGAACTTGCAAAGCTTGCAAAGCAGTATAACCTTGACGCTATCCATGACACGGTTCATGAAATGGCACGCGATGAGGCACGCCACGGCAAGGCATTTGCAGGACTTCTTAAGAGATACTTCTGATACATCGGTAGCAATAAACGTTGGTTTAAAACGGGGAGAGTTCCGCTCTCCCCATTGTATTGAGGGAGATAAAAGTGACAGTTACAAACGATATTAAATATATTGGTGTTAATGATCACCAAATTGATCTTTTTGAGGGACAGTACGATGTACCCCTCGGAATGGCATATAACTCATACGCTATAATTGACGATAAGATTGCGGTCATGGACACTGTCGACAAAAATTTCGGCAGGGAGTGGCTTGAAAATCTTGAATCGGCACTTTGCGGCAGAATTCCCGACTATCTTATAATCCAGCATATGGAGCCGGACCACTCATCAAACATAAAAGCTTTTATTGAGAAGTATCCCGATGCCGTAATTGTCTCTTCCGACAAGGCCTTTGTTATGATGAAGAATTTCTTCGGAATTGAAAAGAATGAAAACTGTCTTGCAATAAAAGAGGGCGATACTTTATCACTCGGACGTCACGAGCTTCATTTTATTGCAGCCCCGATGGTCCACTGGCCGGAGGTTATGGTTACATATGACAGCGAGGATAAAGTACTTTTCTCCGCCGACGGATTCGGAAAATTCGGAGCAAACGATGTCGAGGATCCCGAGGGCTGGGCCTGTGAGGCACGCAGATATTATTTCGGTATTGTAGGCAAATACGGCGCAATGGTACAAAATCTTCTCAAAAAGGCAGCAAATCTGGACATACAGATAATCTGCCCGCTGCACGGACCGGTACTTAAAGATGACCTCGGCTATTATATAAATATCTACGATACATGGTCTTCTTACGGTGTTGAAAGCGATGGCGTGGTTATTGCATATACTTCCGTATATGGAAATACTGCAAAAGCAGCATCTTTATTGGCAGAGGCGCTTGACAGGCGCGGATGTGAGAAAATTGTTCTGACAGACCTTGCAAGAAGCGATATGTATGAAGATGTCGAAGATGCTTTCCGCTACGGGAAAATTGTACTTGCAACTACAACATACAACGGGGATATTTTCCCGTATATGAAGCAGTTTATTGATCATCTTACTGAGCGCGGCTATAAAAACCGTACAATAGGCATTATAGAAAACGGCAGCTGGGCACCTCAGGCAGCCAATATTATCCGTAAAATGTTTGAGGGGAGCAAGAATATAAGCTTCCTGGACACAACGGTTACATTGATGTCGGGTGTTAGCAGCTCAAATCTTGAAGAAATAGAAAAACTCGCCGATGAGCTTATGAAAGGATAAAATTATGAAGTATATATGCAATTTATGCGGCTGGGAGTATGACGAAGAAGAGCAGGGCGTAAAGTGGGAAGACCTTCCCGATGATTTTGCCTGCGAACTTTGCGGTGTCGGGAAAGACGAATTCACCGCAGAAGAGTAATACTCAAAACATAACTTAAAAAAGCAAGAGGGTGTATAAAAACCATTTACACTCTCTTGCTTTTTTTAGCGGCATTTTCGCAAATCAAAAGATCATAAATGGCTCTTATATACTTTATTAATTCATAATTTGATGTTAAAATCGATAATGAAGTTATTGAAAGGAATTATACTCAATATGAGCATTTTATCTCAGCTCAACAGTTTACCTATGTACTTAATATGCGGTGCGATTATATTCTTTGTCGCTCTTGCGTGCCTCTTTTTCATGATAAGAGCATATAAAGCGGGGGTCGCGGTTGGACTTGACAAACAGAAACTCAAAACAACAATTACTGCGAGCGCAACATTTGCCATACTGCCGTCAATAGGAATTCTGCTTGGTGTTATAGCCCTTTCCGGAAGCCTCGGAACTCCGCTCCCATGGCTTAGACTGAGCGTTATAGGTGCCTTGCATTATGAGACACAAGTTGCCGAGGCTGCGGCAGAGCAGGTCGGAATTACACTTTCAGCATCCCAAATGACACCGAGGGCCTTTGTTACCATAGCTCTTTTGATGAGCGTATGTATTATGTGGGGTATGGTTTTCTCCGTGTTTTTCACAAAGAAATATTCAAAGAAACTTATGGGAAAACCTCAAAACGGCGAAGAAAAGTCAAAAGATGAAGACACAGGAAAAAAGAAACTTAATTTGTCCGGATTCGGTGACATGGCAATGACCGCAATGTTTATCGGACTTGTAAGTGCCTACATTGGGTCATACATAGGTCAGATAAAGTCCGAAGGTAACTGGATATCACTCGCCGTAGCGGTGGTAGGCGGACTTGCGATGGCACTGTTTATATACATAAAAGAGAAAAAGAATGCTGAGTGGATTGATTCCTTCAGCATAGCAGGTTCAATGCTTATAGCTATGGCTGCCGCAATATTTCTCGGGAAAATAGGATGAAGGAGGTAAAATGAGATGACTCAGGAAGAAAAAAATATATTTTTTGAAAAATACAATAACCGCACACATTTCTACGGACGTCTTGCTTGTATAATCTCAATTGTGCTGTTCGTCGGTGCGCCCTTCATCATGGGAATATACCTTAATGCAACACCCGACTTGGTTGCTTTCGGAAAAGGATTTTTGGCTATAGGACTTGTGTATCTTGTATCGTGCATAGCAGAATACCTTATATACGTCCCGATGCTCGGAAGCGGAGGAAGCTATCTGGCCTTCATAACCGGAAACCTTATAAATATGAAAATCCCGTGCGCCATAAACGCAAGGGACATAGTGGGAGTCAAAAGCGGCACGACGGAAAATGAGATTATTTCTACGCTTTCTATTGCAACAAGCTCACTTGTGACGATACTTGTTCTTGCAGCCGGAGTCATGCTTCTTATACCGCTGCAGCCAATACTTCAAAGCCCTGTGCTTGAGCCTGCATTCAGCAATGTTGTCCCCGCACTTTTCGGTGCAATGGCATATAAATATTACAGGGGCAATATGAAAATAGCGGCAATACCACTCGTTTTGATGACTGTACTGTTTCTTCTCGTGCCGTCACTTCTCGGATCTGTAAGCTTTATGATTATACCGAGCGGTGCAATTGCAATTCTTATAGCTTATCTTATATACAGCAAGAAAAAAGACGGAATGGCTGAGGTCGAGACACTATAAAACTCTCAATCAGTATTGCTATTCAACGGGGATAATGCTGATACATAAAAGGTGTGATGTGATTTTATGAAAACGAAGTACATACTTGATAAAAAAACATTTCCGGCAAGAGCGGCAATTGTAAGTTTGCTTCTTGCTGTGATATTCAGACTGATAGGTACGGTCGGGCATTTTTCGGATTTACATTTTCTGGTTTACCGTTTTGCTCTTCCGGCAGTATCCTGTATCCTTTATGTTCTTACAATCATCTGGTTCGGCAGAAAAGGATTCTGGACGTCGTTTTTCCCGTTTATTATGGGAGTGCTGTTTTTCATAGTAAGGCTTCTTGACGGAGACAGCAGCGCAGAGGGTGAATACAAGACGCTTGGGATAGTTATCGCAATGCTTGTATATTTGCTGATTGTTGCGGTTTATTCATGTACGATATTCGGGGCAATCAAGACAAAAATATTTATTGTGATTCTTTTCACGGCAACACTTGCCTACCACATTGTATATGTAGATTATCCGGCTATTGCAGGAAAAACCGCTTCGGCAGAGGCCATATTCATGGAGCTTGGCGTTCTTTGCATGCTGCTTGGAATGTTCTTTGCCTCTGTAGGGCTTAAAAAGCAGACTAAGGCAAGCAGCGAAAAGAGCGAGGGGATAACCCCGCCTATTCCCGGCGGAAACCTTGTTCACTCATCTCCGGCCCCTGCAGATGATATCAAAGAAGAGAATCCGGTGGAGACAGAGATGGTACTTATCCCGGATTCATTCGGACAGGCAGATGATATCAAAGAAGAGAATTCGGCGGAGGCGGAGATGGTACTTATCCCGGATTTATTCGGACAGGCAGAGGAAATTAAAGAAGTTACCGTAAGCGATGAACAGCCGACACCTGCCATCGCTGAAGAAGAAAAAGAAGAAATATAAGACAATTGAAACTAACCAAAAGACAAAAAATATATATAGCGATATTTGCGCTGGTAGCTGCTGCGATACTTATATTTGCACTGCTTTTCAGGAGCATATCCGACAGCAAGTCCTACAGCAAGTATATGGACAGCGCATACGAGGCAGTCTCGTCAAAGGATTATGAGAGCGCACTGTCGTATCTTAGAAAGGCAGCAACGATAGACGATACCGACGAGAGCCTCCTTCTCATGGCGACATGCTATGAAAATCTCGGAAACTATGACCTTGCACTTCAGACACTGAGGCTGCTTGATACTACAAACCCTACGTACGCATCACGCATAGCCTCCGTAGAAAATAAAAAAATGGCAGAGCAGGAATCGGAGCTCGTAACCGTCGGAGGCGAAAAGCATCAGACAAGCGAGGCTTATCTGGCTCTTGACAATAAGGGACTTGGAAACTCTGTCGTTTCAGAAGCAACTCAGCTTTATGCTTTGAGCAACCTCTCACTTGCAGGAAACGAAATCACCGACATTTCCTCTATAGTGTCGCTCGGAGGACTGACAACGCTTAACCTCAACAACAATTCCATTTCGGACATTTCACCTCTTGCAAATCTTAAATCGCTGAGGACGCTTTACCTGGATAACAACCCGATTACGGATTTCTCACCGCTTTATTCTCTGCCAAGCCTCACATCACTTTCTGTGCAGGGGATCGAAATGAGCGTAGAGGAACTTGAAGCACTGTCCAATGCTTTACCGAGCTGCGCGATAAACGGAGCAAGTGCAAAGGAAAACCCGAATGTGATCGCACTCGGAGGGTTAACATTCGACCCTTCGGTTACTGAGATAGATCTCAGCTACAGAAATATTGCGGATATATCGGCACTCGCGGAATGCGAAAAGCTCACAAGAGTTAATCTTAAAGGCAACAGCATAACGGATATAAGTCCGCTTATGGACCTCCCTAATCTGACATATGTGGATATCTCTGAAAATGCGGTTTCCGATTTGCGCCCCTTCATGGGCGTAAGTTCACTGAAATACCTGTACGCATCAAATAACAATATATCAACTACCGTACCTCTCGGCAAACTTACGGGACTATCCGAACTTGACTTGTCCGGAAACCAGATATCCAATTTCTCCGGTATAAAAAAGCTTAAAAATCTTACGGTGCTGAACCTTGCCGATACGGGACTTGACAGCTCGTCGTTTGAATATTTCTCGCTTCTTACAAGATTGGTTTCACTGGATATATCCGGAAACGATGCGATTTCGGGAGAGCAGTTCTCCGAACTTCAAGAACTCATACCTTCTTGTGAAATTACACATTCAGATCTCGTTTACACAGTGTATATAGAAGCTTACCCGGTAAGCTCGGATGCGACAGAGCTTGATTTATCAAATTGCGGAATCAGCGATATATCAAATATTGTACAGCTTGTAAACTTACAAAGAGTTAATCTCTCCGGCAATAACATTTCAAACATATATCCTTTCCAGACATCGGAAAGCTGGAGAAATATAACTTATCTTGATCTGAGCAGCAACAACATTGAAGATGTAACGGCACTGCCCCACCTTACAAATCTCACGGAACTTAACCTTTCGGACAACAATATCTCGTCAATTGCTCCTCTCAGGGGCCTTGATAATCTGCAGACACTTTATATAGGGGGAAATCCTATATCGCAGGAGGATCTTGTGGAGCTGGAAGTTTCACTTCCTAACTGCTCAATTATTGCAAGTTGAAAAAATCAATGATATAATTTTTACATCTCATATAGGAGGCAAAAATAATGAAATTCACATTTACCGAAAAGAAAATGAATTCCTCCGAAGCACTGCGCGAGTATGCGGAGAAAAAGATCGGCAAGCTCGACCGCTTCTTCAAAACAGAAGCTGAAGCCTATGTCACATTCAGCATTGAACGCGGCAGATTTCTTGCTGAAATCACAATTCATAATAACGGCCTTTACTACCGTGCAAGTGAACTGACAAACGATATGTATGCATCCGTAGATTCAGGTGTTGCAGCTATTGAGCGTCAGATCAGAAGGAACAAGACAAGACTTGAAAAGCGTCTGAGAGAGGGATCCATCGAAAAGGATGCAGTTCCCGACTATGTTCCTGCAGAAGTTGAGGACAAAGGTGAGGACGAAGAGTTCCAGGTGGTTCGCTCGAAACGCTTCTCAATAAAGCCGATGAGCGTTGAAGAGGCAATATTGCAGATGAACCTTCTCTCACATGAATTTTTCGTATTTAAAAACATGGATGAAAATGAGGCTTTCGCTGTCGTGTATAAGCGTAAGAACGGCGGATACGGATATATTTGCGACGACGGGAATAGCGACGACTGACAATCTGACCGGAGGATATAACATATGAATTGCCCAAGATGCGGACATGAGATGACCCTTGACCAGCACCGCAAAATCCCTACAATGATGTGCTACGAATGCGGCTATATTGAAGGAAGAACCTACGATGACAACTTCAATGCGGACAGAAACACGAACTTTAAACATTTGAAGGAGCTAAACTTCAATGAAACAGTGGCGTTTCTGGCTACCGGCCTTGGCATCAAGCCGGAGGAGCTCAGCACCTGGTTTGATCAGGATTTTGAGGGATGATTAACAAAAGACCTGTTAAGATTTTTTTCTTGACAGGTCTTTTGTTTTGACATATAATCTGACAAGTTAAAAAGCTTGACAGAGGAGGAACAGTCGTGGAAAGGCTTGATATGAGCTTACTGTTTGACTACTACGGGGCACTGCTCTCGGACAAACAGCGTGACTGTTACGATCTTTATTATAACGAGGATCTGTCGCTGAGCGAGATTGCCGAGCTTCAGGGGATATCCAGGCAGGGCGTCTGGGATAACATACGGCATGCGGAAAACAATCTCATGGAAATTGAGGAAAAGACGGGACTTATAAAGAAAGTCCGGGAGCTTGAAGAATGCTTGAAAGCTTATCAGACAAATTAACAGGTGTTTTTAAACGTCTTCGCGGAAAAGGCAGACTGACCGCAGCTGATGTAAAAGAAGCAATGCGCGAAGTGCGTATGGCTCTTCTTGAGGCCGACGTAAGCTACAAGGTCGTAAAAGACTTTGTCAACAAAGTTACGGAGAGAGCTTCAGGCGCAGACGTGCTCGAGGCACTTTCCCCTGCACAGCAGGTCATTAAGATAGTCAATGAAGAGCTCTGCACTCTTATGGGCAGCGAAAATCAGAAGCTGAACATATCATCAAAGCTTCCGAGCGTGACAATGCTTGTAGGCCTTCAGGGAGCCGGTAAAACAACAAACGGTGCAAAGCTCGCAGCTTATATGAGAAAACAGGGCAAGAGACCGCTTTTGGTTGCCTGCGATGTATATAGGCCCGCTGCAATAAAGCAGCTCCAGACAGTCGGTGCCCAGCTTGACATACCCGTATTTGAGATGGGACAGGGAGATCCCGTTGAAATTGCCAAGGCAGCTCTGGCCCATGCCGAAAAGCACGGAAACGATTTGGTATTTCTCGATACAGCCGGACGTCTTCACATTGATGAGGCTCTCATGGATGAGCTTAAGGCAATAAAGGATGCAACAAATCCTGCCGAGATTTTACTCGTTGAAGATGCAATGACCGGCCAGGATGCCGTTAATGCCGCTACGGCTTTTGACGAAGCTCTCGGCATAACCGGTATTATGCTTACAAAGCTCGACGGTGACGCAAGAGGCGGTGCCGCACTTTCGATAACGGCAGTAACCGGAAAGCCGATTAAGTTTATTGGCGTCGGTGAAAAGCTTGACATGATAGAGCCTTTCCATCCGGACAGAATGGCTTCCAGAATTCTCGGAATGGGAGATGTCCTTACGCTTATAGAAAAAGCCGAGGCAAGCTATGACGAGAAAAAAGCCAAAGAAGCGGCCGAAAAATTGCTTAAGAACAAGTTTACACTGAGCGATTATCTCGATCAGATGGACCAGGTCGGCAATATGGGAGATCTCGGTGACCTTGCAGCCATGATACCGGGACTGGATGCAAAAGCATTGAAAGGCGCAAAGATAGACGAAAAGTCCATTGCGCATCAAAAAGCGGTTATCCAGTCGATGACACAAAAGGAAAGAGACAATCCTTCAATTATAAATGCAAGCCGCAAAAAAAGAATTGCTGCAGGAGCAGGACTCGGGGTTGTTGATGTAAACAGAGTTTTGAAGCAGTATGAAGCGATGCAGCAGATGATGAAGCAGTTCTCCGGTAAAAATCTCAAAAAAATGCAGAAGAAGTTTGGCGGTATGATGGGCGGCATGCCCGGGATGCCGGGCGGATTCGGTTTTTAAATAATAATTGTTTATACTAAATTAGGAGGATATATCCATGGTTAAAATTCGTTTACGCAGAATGGGCGCAAAGAAGGCACCTTACTACCGCGTAGTAGTCGCAGACTCAAGAAGCCCCAGAGACGGCCGCTTCATAGAGGAAATCGGCACCTACGATCCTGCAGCAGAAAATGCAGCAGACAAAATCAAGGTAGATATGGAGCGCGTGAATTACTGGATCAGCAATGGTGCACAGCCCACTGATACAGTTCGTGGTCTTATTAAAAAGATCGAAGGCTGATAAGGAGCCATACTAACCGGCATGAAAGAGTTATTGACCTACATCGTACAGAACCTCGTCGATCATCCCGATGAAGTTTCTGTGACCGAGCGCAAATCCGGAAGCGAAACGGTTTATGAAGTCCGTGTAGCAGACGGAGATATGGGCAAGGTCATCGGCCGGCAGGGGAGAATTGTAAAACAGATTCGAATCCTTATGCGGGCGGTTGCCCAACGCAAGGGCAAAAAAATATCCGTTGATATAATGGATTAAAAAAGACGGCACCTCTCAAAGTTGGGAGATGCCGTTTTTTCATGAGATACAATGTTTTCGTCACTTAAGCTTTTTAAGCTTGTCAAAGTAGATTTCAGTACCAAACGGGGAATTAAGACTAAGCAGATTAAAAAGCTGCTCGCCGAGAACTTCAACGATTAAATCGATAGCTTCATCGGGGCTGTGTTTTTTCGCAAGACGATCATAGGTTTTTTTAACAGTATCATTGACGCCTATTTGTGCAACTACTGCACTAAAAGTCAATTCCGACAGGAAATCCATTATATCCTGTTCATCTAATTCATCCTCAAATTCATCGTCGTCATATTCATCGATGCCATCGCACATGGCGTCAACGTATTCAGCAATATTGTCTTCTATAAATTCATCAAAATACTCCTGCTCCTCTTCAATGTCGAGGGGATCATCGAAATCACCGAATTTTTCAATATGCAAATTCCATGGGAAGTAATAACCGTTAAGTTCATCCGGCTCGTCACATTCCGGGTCAATTTCCCCTGCAAGATAACTTCTGAGCGTATATGCATTGTCTTCCCAGATGCCAATCCCTTTTCCGTCGAGAATTTTGGCATACCTTATATCTGAACGTACCTCGGTTTTTTTATAGACTTTGCAATTGAAGTCCCAGCACTCACCGGTGTCATATTCGAAGGAAAATTTTTCGCCGAGATCTTTAAGAGTGCAATCATCCATGATAACACAATCCGGTATGGAATTATCCATAAATACGGAAGGAACGTATTCGGTTCTTCCTTTGCTGAAAAGAAAGCAGTGCTCAAACTCTGCCGAGAAAGCTGTCAGGAGTATGCAGCCGAGATTTACAAGACTTTCATCTTCTCTTACAAGAAGCGTCCTGTAGAGTCTCTTTGGAGCATCGGCAAATTCTGCTTTGATTTTAACGTATGTATGTTCCATTGGCTTTATATTAGACATGTTATACCTCTGCGACTTGTAAATTTATTTTATTTTCGTATATTTTCCGACTTTGGTCAATAGTTATTTTTTCGTCCGTAACTTCTAGAACAGTTTACACTTGACATAAATTGCTTAAAAGTTCAAACTTTCATTGACAGTATCATATACATGAGGAATTTTACAATGCAGACATACACAATTAAAAACAACCTTATAGAGTTTACATGCATGGATTACGGCGCAGCTATGATCAGCTTGAAGTTTAAAGGCAGGGAAATGATTCTAAGCCACAAAGACCTTGATGAATACATTCATGACCCTTCGTACCGCGGAAAGAGCGTTGGAAGGTACGCAAACCGTATTGGCGGAGCAAGATTCACACTTAATGGCAAAGAATACATCCTTGATAAAAATGAAGGTGAAAATCAGCTTCACGGAGGCACGGACGCTTTCAGCGACAGAGTTTGGCAGACGGAGGCCGGCAGCGACAGAATCAAATTCACCGTAAGATCCTCCGACGGAGAAAACGGGTACCCCGGAAATGTTGAGGCATCAGTAACATTCACACTTAAAAATAACGCTCTTCATATAGATTTTGAAGGGGAGACGGATGCTGACACATATTTTGCTCCGACAATCCACCCTTACTTTATATCGGATAATGCAAAGATGGAAATCAATGCCAAAAAGCGCGTTGAGGTAAAAAATGACCTTATTCCGACAGGTAATCTCCTTAAGTGCGAAGGGAAGTATGACTACAGTTCCATGAAAGAAATATCCGGTGATTTGGATGACGCTTTTTGCATTAACAATGATTATGCCATGACCTATGAGTCGGGTGGAATAACGATGGAGGTCTGGACGGATTTTCCGGCCGTACAAATATATTCAGGAAACCCCGAAGGTGTAGCGATAGAACCGGAATTTTATCCCGACAGTCCGAATCATAAAAATTTCCCGGACACAACATTGCATCCGGGAGAAAAGTTTTATAAATATTGCGAGTATAAATTTTATTAATACTCTCTGTAATCACCGAACAGTTCCTCGTTAAGCTGGGACTGTTCGAGATTTTTTATAAAGAGGCTTGCCTCACCGTCAGACGGCATTTTGAAACCGGTTCTCGGCGATACCGAGAAGGCTTCAATTGAAGGCCCGTCCATGAGACAGCTCCTCTTGAACTGCTGCGAGAAAAGACGCTTGCACCAGGAAGTGAGCCAGCGGTTGAGCTCGTCATCGGTAAACTCATCACCGTACGCACATTTTGCGAGACGGAAGGTTTTTGCCGGAGTGAAGCCGCAGATAAGTATATTGTAGGTGAAGAAATCCTGAAGGGCGTAAGACCCGACGGCGTCTTCACTTTTTTGCTCTATGAGGTCATCGTGAATCGGTAGAAGCTCGGGAGTTACCGGGCAGTCGAGTACGTCGTAAAGTGCGGCCTTTAAAATGTTGTCTTCTGTTTTTTCGGCAATATGCGCAACAACGGCCCTTACCTGGGTTTTCGTAAGACCCATATTTACATCATACATAGATGTATGGTCACCGTTATATGTGCACCATCCGTCTATGAATTCGCTTAAGTCTTCCGTGCCGACATCAAGACCGTTTACCTTGTTGGCAATATCCATTAGTACCATGGTCCGCATTCTGGCCTGAGCATTTTCAAATGCCACAGAGTAGTCATCACGTGCATGGCCGATGTCGTCAAAATGCTGGTTTACGCTGTCGGATATATCAATTATTCTGACATCACAGCCCCATTGCTCGGATACTACAACCGCATTGGACTTGGTTCTTGAGGACGTACCGAAGCAGGGCATCGTAACGGCAATTGCATTTTCACTCGGGAGCCCCATCTTTTTAATAGCCATGGCACTTACCATTATGGCTAAAGTTGAGTCAACACCGCCTGAGATTCCGACAACGCAGTGGTCAAGATGGGCATACTCCATGCGCTTTACAAGTCCGGATATTTGAATGTCTAAAATGCGCTCGCAGTACTCATCAAGACACATTTTGCAGCCGGGAAGATGCGGGTGCTTTGAAAATGTTCTTGTGAGATCGGTCTTGATAAATTCGCTTCCCCAGATTTTTGTGTAGTGAGGAGCCTCAGACAAATTAAAAGCACCGTTGTTCCTGCGAATATTTGAAATGTACTCGACATCGATTTCGGATACCGCAAAGCAGTCATCGTATTCTTTGCTGTCTAAAACTTTGCCGTTTTCGCATACAACGCAAAGGCCCGAGTAGCTGTTGTCGGTAGATGACTCACCGCGCCCGGGTGCGGCAAGTACAGAGGCGCAGATTAAGCGCTTTGTATCGGCTTCAATGCATTTGACGGTTTCCTTAGTTGAAGATACCGTCTCGGGAAAACCTGCCATGCGGCATATGAGTGTTGCTCCGCCTTTTACGTGAAATACACTCGGAGAATCAATTGTGCCGATGTCCGAGCCGACTTCAACGGCAACTTTAAGTGAGCCGAGACGTGAATTTTCAAAAATCATGTCGGATGTCATAAAGCAGGAATGGACAAGACCGATGTTTATCTCGGCGGCCTTTTCGGGAATCCCTCCTGCGGGAACTATTCCGAGAACTTCACCGTTGCAGATTGCAGCTGCGCAGGAATATACTTTGCTGGAGTGCTCAACAGGAAGACCTACAAATATGAGCATATCCGTATTATACGTTGCTTCACAAATTTTTATGAGGGCATCCAAAGCTCCTTGCAGAAGAATGTTGTGATTCAAAAGATCGCGGCAGGTGCAGCCGGTGATGCAAAGTTCGGGGAAAGTAAGAACTTTCACACCGAGATTTTCCGCATCATAAATGCAGTCTATAATTCTGTCAGCATTGTAGTCGCAGTCGGCAACCTTTATAACCGGGGAAGCCGCGGCAACTTTTACAAATCCGTTAATCATCAGAATTTAACGCGCTCCTCAATATAGGCCTTGACTTCGGAAATGGGAATTCTTACCTGCTCCATGCTGTCACGCTCGCGGATGGTTACGCAGTTGTCGGCAGCATCTGTCTCGGTTCCGACAGTGTTGAAGTCGAAGGTGATGCAGTAGGGTGTTCCGATTTCATCCTGGCGGCGGTAACGCTTGCCGATGGAGCCTGTCTCATCGTAGTCGCACATGAATTCTTTAGAAAGCTCGTTGTAAAGTTCAAGTGCCGGACCTGTGAGAATTTCCTTCTTTGAAAGTGGCAGAATTGCACATTTGAAAGGAGCAAGATACGGATGAAGGTGAAGAACTGTGCGGACATCATTTTTCTCGGCGTCTACAACTTCTTCATCATATGCCTCGCAAAGAAAAGCAAGGGCTACGCGGTCACATCCGAGTGACGGCTCGATGACATACGGCACATAATGCTCGTTGGTTTCCTGGTCGAAGTATGTAAGATCTTTACCGGACGCTTCCATATGACGGGAAAGGTCGTAATCTGTCCTGTCGGCAATTCCCCAAAGCTCACCCCAGTCGGTGAACGGGAATGCGTATTCTATATCCGTTGTTGCTCTTGAGTAGAAAGCAAGCTCTGCAGGCTCATGGTCGCGAAGGCGAAGGTTCTCTTCTTTTATGCCAAGAGAGAGAAGGAAGTTTTTGCAGTAATCTTTCCAATAGGCAAACCATTCAAGGTCGGTGCCGGGTTTGCAGAAGAACTCGCACTCCATCTGCTCAAATTCTCTTGTTCTGAATGTGAAGTTGCCCGGAGTGATTTCATTTCTGAAGGCCTTGCCTACCTGGCATACGCCGAACGGAAGCTTTTTTCTCGTGGTACGGGCAATGTTTGCAAAGTTTACGAAAATACCCTGAGCCGTTTCGGGACGGAGGTAGCAGGTTGATGAGCTGTCTTCCGTAACACCGATAGCGGTCTTGAACATGAGGTTGAACTTGCGGATCGGAGTAAAGTTATGTTTTCCGCATACCGGGCAGACAATCTCTTCGTGCTCGGCTATATATGCATCCATCTCGTCAAATGTCATGGCGTCGGTGTTGACGTCCGGCATGATGTCACCGATGAGCTTATCTGCGCGGTGACGTGCCTTGCATGATTTGCAGTCGAGAAGCGGGTCGGAGAATGACGATACATGTCCGGTTGTGACCCATGTCTGCGGATTCATGATGATTGCGGCGTCAAGACCTACATTGTACGGGCTTTCCTGAACAAATTTCTTGAGCCATGCTTTTTTTACATTGTTTTTAAATTCCGTGCCGAGCGGACCATAGTCCCAGGAGTTTGCAAGACCGCCGTAGATTTCGGAGCCGGCATAGATGTAGCCGCGGTTTTTGCAAAGAGCAACGATTTTGTCAAAAGATTTTTCCATATTTTAATCCAACTTTCTCGCGGCTGGCTGCCGCGCTTATTTACAAAAATTTATTTTATCAAATAGGGAGAAGGTAATCAACTCGAAAATTTTTATTCATCGGGTGTGTCAAATCATCCAAATAGGTATAATGTAGTTATCACTATCTACAGCCGACAGAGTCGGGCGCGTGCAGAGAATGGCGCCTTTCCCTTTTGGAATGCTTCCTTTGCTCAAAATATCAAACGCATGGATCAGCTCGCTGCCCGGATTAACGGTACGTTTAATCTCCAGAGGGTGTAGCATACCATCGCTTTCGATAATCATATCAATTTCGTGTGCCTCTTTATCACGATAGTACCATAATGGACATTCCATTGCATTGTTCTGATAGGTTTTCAGAAGCTCAGACACCGCATAGTTTTCGAGAATTGCACCATTCAAAGCCCCGTTTGCCAGAATTTCAGGTGAACTGTATTTTGTTAGATAAGAAACTAGACCTGTGTCAAAAAAATAAAGTTTAGGCTTTTTTATAGTACGCTTCAAAAGATTGTTGGAATATGGGCGAAGATAGAAAATAATATCCGATTTTTCCAAAACCTGCAGCCAGCGTCTAGCTGTGTCGTCAGATACTCCTATATCTTGAGCGATATCGTGAATATTCAGCATCTGCCCAATCCGGCAGGCTGCAGAACGAATAAAATCACGAAATATCAGCCTATCAGTCAGATTAACAAGCTCACTTACATCCCTTTCGATGTAAGTTTGAAGGTAACTGCTGTAGAAAACATCCCGATCAGAATATGTACCGCTGATCAGCCCGGGCATAGAGCCATTCCAGATACGCTGATAGATTTCATGCATATCTGCCGAAGCGTGAGTTTTAACACGTTCTTTCAACATATCTAAGTCCAAAGAAAAGGGTAAAATGTTTCCACTGCCATAAATCTCATGCTGAGATAAAGATGGCATATGAAGCAGAGCGACTCTTCCGGCCAGCGATTCCTGCGCAAGCTCCATCATGCCGAACGCCTGAGAGCCGGTAAGCCAAAAGCTTCCCGGAGGAGCACCATTGTCAATTTCAATCTTAATATAAGTAAAGAGCTGCGGCGCATATTGAACTTCATCAATCAATATAGGACGGTCATGAAGCTGTAGAAATAATGCAGGATCATTTTGCGCCATAGCACGATTTTCAAAATCGTCAAGCGTGACATAGGTTCTGTTTTCCTGCGTAAGTTGGCGCAAAACAGTAGTTTTTCCCACCTGCCTTGGACCAGTAATAAGAATTGCGGAATATTCTTCGGACAAAGATAGAATTTTTGATTCAATGTCTCTTTTAATATAGGCCACAACGAAGCCTCCTGACTAAAATACGATTCAAACCAATTATAGTCAAAAACGAGGAAAAGGCAAGCCATATAACAGTCGATTTTTTATATTCTTATATTTGCATCAAAATGATATATGCAATAAGATTCGCACTTATAGCTTGTATTATTTGATGTTGGCGTCACCATCACTTGGGTGATATAATACATGCATGGCCAGAAAAATAATAATTGCTGTCTTGATTTTAATATTTGCTGTCGCAGCAGCTGTTTTTGCTCAGTCTATATTTATTATAGAAAACTCCCCCGATGCGGCTGTGACTCAAAATGAATTACCCGAATCATCAGCATTGGCGGAAGCTTCTCCTGAGGTCACGGCAGCGTTCGGCAGCAACTTGAAAGAAAATAATAAGGTTATATATCTGACATTTGATGATGGTCCCGGTGAATATACGGAAAAATTGCTCGATATATTGGACAAATATGATGTTAAAGCGACATTTTTCGTATGCGGAGATAAAGAAGAATTTTATGACCTTATAAGCCGTGAATTCAAATCAGGACACAGCATAGGGCTTCATTGCATGCATCATGCGGATTACTTGATGTATTCCTCCGAAGAAAAATACTTTGAGGATTTTGAAGAGATTGAGTCTCTGGTGTATTCTTTAACGGGGTCGATGACGGATATAATGCGCTTCCCTGGCGGCAGTTCGAATTCCGTTGCGGAAAAATACGGTACGGACATGAAATCCCTGATTGAAAAAATCAACGCTATGGGATATACATATTTTGACTGGGATGCTTCCACGGAGGATGCAACGGAGGACTTGACAACAAAAGAAGTTGTTTCGAGACTTAAACTCAGTGTACAAGACTGTAAAAGGTTCTGCCTGGTGCTGAACCATGACACGGAAGAAACAACCGTCGAAGCCATGGATGAATTTATACCCTGGGCACTCGAAAACGGATTTGTTTTTAAAGCCCTAACATCAAAAAGCCCCACAGTGCAGCATATTTCGGCACGGTAAAATAGGAGAAAAAGAAAATGATTCTTGCAATTGACGTAGGAAATACAAATATAGTTTTAGGTCTTATCGAAAACGGTGAAATACTGGATAATACTATAAGGACGCGCACGGAGCGTGATGCGACCTGGGTTGAGTATGCCATAAAGCTCAAAGATTTTTTCGATTTTCTGGAAATTGACCCTAAGACAGTTGAAAAATCCATCATATCATCGGTTGTGCCGGGAGTAACGGATAATATTATAAATGCCGTCGAGCATCTCACAAAAAAAGAATGCATAAAAGTAGAATACAATATGGACTCCGGAATCAGTATAAAAATCGACGATCCGTCCACACTCGGAGCCGATCTGCTCGTAGGTGCTGTCGGCGCAGTTGAATATTACGGAGCGCCGTGCATAATGATAGACCTCGGAACCGGAACAACAATTACGGCGGTTGATAAAACCGGAGCATTTATCGGAGGCGCAATTATTCCCGGCGTAGCGCTCAGCTATAACGCTCTTTCATCCGGCACAAGTCTGCTTCCGAGTATATCAATAACCGCACCCGGCATGTGCATAGGTAAAAATACTGTTGACTGCATGAGATCCGGAGCCGTATACGGCACAGCATCGCTGGTTGACGGCATGATAGACAGATTTAAAGAGGAAATGGGCGAGTGCGCGGTTGTTGCAACGGGCGGACTTGCAAACGCGATTGTAAAAGAGTGCAGAAATAAAATAATAATTGACGATGAGCTCTTGCTGAAGGGACTTTGGGTACTATATAAAAGAAACGCCTGAGAATATTTCTCAGGCGTTTTTATAAAGTGAATTTTTTATGAGTTCCATAGGGTGACCTGCTCGCGCAGCCAGGTAGTCCATTCGTCAATTCCGGTACCGTATTTAGATGAAATAGGTATGATTTTCGCATTTGGATTTAATTTGTGAACGTACTTTTCGCATTCTTCAATTGAGAAATCAAAATACTCGAGCACATCGATTTTGTTTATAAGCACAACGTCCACAACTGTAAAAATCAGCGGGTATTTAACCGGCTTGTCATCACCTTCGGGGACGGAGAGTATCATCGCATTTTTGACGGCTCCGGTGTCAAATTCCGCCGGGCATACAAGATTACCGACATTTTCAAGCACAACGAGATCAAGGTCGGCTGTGCCGAGCCCTTTCAGCCCCTGACGGGTCATGTCGGCGTCGAGATGGCACATGCCGCCTGTGTGAAGCTGAATTACCTTAGCACCGGTTTTTTCTATGGTTGCGGCATCAACGTCACTGTCTATGTCGGCCTCCATGATTCCTATGCCGAATTCATCTTTTAATGCCTCAATTGTCCTTTGAAGCGTGGTGGTTTTTCCGCTTCCGGGAGAGGACATGAGATTTAGAAGAAATGTCTTGTCTTCTTTAAGTTCCTGTCTTAATTTATCTGCGTCGCGGTCGTTATTTTCAAATACGGACTGCTTTATTTCCATTATCCTGTAGCCTTCCATAATTGACTCCTTTGTGGTATATTTTGAATGAATAAATAATATCATCCGGGGGAATAATGTACAAGTACGTTTTCTTTGATATGGACGGCACGGTCCTTGACACAATAGAGGACCTTAAAAATGCCGTCAATTATACAATGAGACATTTCGGATATCCCGAAATTGACACCTATCAGACAAAGCATTATACGGGGAACGCATCAAGACACCTGATAACTATGGCATGCCCCGACGGGACGGAAATAGATCCGGTACTTGAGTTTTACTCCAAGTATTACAAATCCCACTGCGCAATAAACACAAAGCCGTATGACGGGATTTTAGACCTTATGGCAAAGCTCAAATCAAGGGGAATAAAAATGGCGGTCGTTTCAAACAAAATGGACGGCGCCGTTAAGGATTTGGCAAGAGAATGGTTCGGTGAATATATAGATGTTGCCGTAGGGGAAAAAGACGGACTTATGAAAAAGCCCGCTCCGGATCTCGTAAACGAGGCAATGAGGCTTATGAAAGCGAATAAGGCAGAGAGTGTATATATAGGCGACACGGAGGTCGATATAAAAACCGCATTCAATTCAGAGCTTCCGTGCATAGCGGTTACATGGGGGTTCAGGGATTTTGACGAAATAAAAGATCTTGGCGCTATGTGTTACTGCAATAATACAGATGAGGTGTTCGATAAAATAATTGAATGATAAATTCGTAATATATCGGGAGAATCTCCTCGAGTGGAATAAAGTGATGAACCTCACCGCGATAACCGATGAGAAGCAAATTGATTCGCTGCATTTTCTTGACAGTCTTGCCCTTCTTGACATCGAGGATTTCAAGGGGAAAAAAGTTATAGACGTCGGCACGGGAGCCGGATTCCCGGGACTTCCTTTAAAAATAGAGGAAGATACCATAGATCTGACTCTTCTTGACAGCCTGGACAAGAGACTTAGCTTTTTAAATGATACCCTTTGCAAGCTTGGCATAGGAGATGTTAAGCTCGTGCATTCAAGGGCTGAGGATGTTCCGGACGGCTTCCGGGAGGCATTTGATATCGCAACGTCCAGAGCTGTTGCGAGATTGAACATTCTTGCCGAGCTATGTCTTCCTTATGTGAAGGTCGGGGGAGCGTTCGTGGCAATGAAGGGACCGGAGTTTGATGAAGAACTTGAGGAGGCTAAAAACGCCATAAAGACTCTTGGCGGCAAATGCGAAAAGTGCGCGGTATACGAAATACCCGGCACGGATATAAAACACAGTGCAATAGTTATAAGAAAAATAAAAAACACGGATAAAAAATACCCGCGCAAGTGGGCGCAGATAAAAAAGAACGGACTTTAAAAATGGAAGATATTTTAAGAAAAGAGATAATGCCCGGCGTTTTTTTAAACTGCCTGAAAAGCGGCAAATTCAAGACATCTATTATAAGCATTACACTTTTAAGCCAGCTCAGGCGTGAAACGGCTTCACTGAATGCACTTATACCATTTGTTTTGAAAAGAGGTACGACCCTTTATCCGGACATGAAGTCATTGAGCGAGAAACTTGATGACCTTTACGGAGCAGCGCTTGAACCTGCGATCAGAAGATGCGGCGAAATACAGGGCATCGGACTTGACGCAATGTTTCCGGAGGAAAAATATCTGCCGGAAGGGGCAAATGTCACTCTTGAGATGATAAATCTTATTTCGGAGATGCTGCTAAGACCTGCAACCCGGGGAGGACTTCTCATAAACGACTATGTGAAGAGTGAAAAGCAAAACCTGGCTGATCTTGTGAGCTCTTTTATAAACGAAAAACGCTCCTACGCTAACATGAGATGCATGGAGGAAATGTGCTGCTATGAAGACATATCTATCGGCAAATACGGGAGTGTTGAAGATATAAACAATATAAACTATAAGAAGCTTACAAAGCAGTATCACAACCTTTTGATGCACAGCCCGGTCGAGATATTCTATTTCGGACAGACTGATGAGAAAAACGTCGAGAGAATGTTCAAGAATGCTCTGTGCTCAATGCCGAGAGGTGAGATAGATTTCGATATAGGCACCGATGTGAGAATGAATTCCGTCGAGGATAAACCGAGATATTTCGAGGAAAAACTTGATGTCACGCAGGGAAAACTTGTAATGGGGTTCAGACTGGGTGAGTGCATGGAAGAGCCGAATATACCTGCAATCCAGGTTTTCAACACGGTGTTCGGCGGAGGAGTCAACAGCAAACTTTTCAACAATGTACGTGAAAAAATGCAGCTATGTTACTATGCCGCGTCCTCTTGCGACTGCCACAAGGGAATTATGTATGCATACTCGGGAATTGAATTTGATAAATTTGAAAAAGCCAAAGACGAAATTTTGCACCAGCTGGATGACATCAGAATCGGGAATATTTCAGATGACGAGCTTATGTATGCAAAAAAAGCCATCAGGTCTGATCTTTATGCGATGACAGACAGTCAGTATGATCTTGAAAATTTTTATTTTTCAAATACACTTGCAGGACTCGATTGGAACCCGTTGGAGCTTGCCGGACTTGTTGATGAGGTGACAAAAGAAGATGTCATGAAAATAGCCGGAAGTGTTGTGCTTGACCTTATATATTTCTTGAGAGACGAAGAAAAAAATGATGACGATGACAAAGATTGAATATAAAAATATAGGGGAGACCGTTTATGAGGGAACCCTTGAAAACGGACTCAGGATAAGAGTTATACCAAAACCCGGATTTTCATCATACTATGCCGTGTTCGGAACAAATTACGGCGGGGCAATGAGAAGATTCGAAGTAGACGGCAAAAAAGTTGATACACCGGCAGGTGTTGCCCACTTCCTGGAGCACAAGATGTTTGACCTTCCGGGTGGAGATAACGCCCTTGCAATGCTCTCGGCCAACGGGGCAGATCCCAACGCCTTTACTTCGAGCGGAATAACATGCTATTACTTCAGATGTACCGAAGGCTTTGAAGAAAACCTCAAGCTTCTTTTGCACTTCGTTTCCACTCCGTATTTTACCGAGGAAACTGTCCAAAAAGAGCAGGGAATTATAGGACAGGAAATAAATATGTGCGAAGACAGCCCCGGAAGCTGCATTTACTACAGTCTCCTCGGCCTTCTTTACGATCATCATCCTATAAAAGACAAAGTTGCGGGGACAATTGAAAGCATAGCTGAAATTACAGACAAGACGCTTTATGACTGCCATAAAGTTTTCTATGCACCGTCCAACATGTGTCTTTGCGTAGAGGGAGATGTAGACCCGGATAAAATATTCGAAATTGCAAGAAATGAACTTACAAGCGAGCTCTCACCGGTGCCGCATGCCGATTACGGGGAAGAGGAAAGCCTTCTGCCCGTAAAAAAGCGCGAGATGCTTTCGATGCCTGTATCCGCACCGCAGTTTCTTATAGGCTGCAAAATCGAAGGGGATACATATAAAAAGAGACTGATACCATCTCTTTGCTCAAAACTGCTTTTCGGAAATGCCAGTCCGTTCTACACAAGACTGTATGCCGACGGAACGCTCAACAGAGATTTTGATGCCGAAGCAGATTTTTCTGCCGGAACGGGATATTACATAATCGGCGGAGAAAGCCAGAACTATGAAAGAGTATACTCGGAGCTTTTAAAAGAAGCGGAAAATCCGGATATTTCAGATGAGTATTTCGAAAGGACCAAAAAATCCGCCATAGGCGGAAGGCTCAGAGCTCTTGAGGAATTCGACGAAGTTTGTGTATCAACAATGTTTTCCGTTTTCGACGGGTATAATTATTTCACATCGCTCGAGGAGCTTGAAAAAATAACGAAGAAAGACTGTATAGACTGGATTAAGGAGAACATCAATGATGACCACCTTGCCATGTCTGTACTAGTGCCGGTAAAATGAATACCATTCAAAGAGACAGCATAATATCTTTTCCGTTTTTGAACCTTACGGTGAATCCGCCGTCTTATTTCGAAGTGTTCGGAATGAGAATATATCTTTACGGCGTGATAATTGCTTGCGCTTTTCTGCTCGGAATACTTTATGCGTCAAAGCATGCAAAATACACCGGGTTAACCGAGGATAATGTGTATGACACGGTGATCTGGATGATTCCGATGTCAATAATAGGGGCGAGACTTTACTTTGTCCTTTTTCAGCTGGATTATTATAAGGCTCACCCAAGCGAAATTTTTGCAATATGGGAAGGCGGACTTGCTATTTACGGAGGAATCATAGCGGGAATAATTACCGTATATATAGTCTGCAAAGTAAAAAAGATAAAGCCGCTTGCGCTTATGGATGTTCTTATAATTGCCTGCATTCTCGGCCAGGCAATCGGACGGTGGGGCAATTTTACAAACAGGGAAGCCTTTGGCGCACAGACCGATGTGTTTTGCAAAATGGGTCTTACCGACCCGGCGGGAAACACAATATATGTGCATCCGACGTACCTTTATGAGAGTTTGTGGAATTTTATCGGATTTTTAATTCTGAACAGATTCCTGAAGTCCGGTAAAAGACAATATGACGGGCAGTGCATTCTTATATACTGCGTATGGTACGGAACCGGAAGATTCTTTATAGAGGGGCTCCGCACGGATTCACTTTATCTCGGCAGCATAAGAATATCTCAGCTTGTAAGCGCTTTACTGGTTGTATTCGGAGCAACACTGTTAATTGTAAACGGAAGGAAGAGAAAGAAAAATGGCTGATTATATGGACATGATAAATGATACTTTTGACAAGATTATCGACAAAGTCAAGGATTATACAAACGGCAAGTCCGCAAAAGAAATATACGAAGAGGGTATAGATAAAATAAGCGGATACAGTAAAATAGCCGCGCTGAAATTTGATATAAACGGTGCCAAAGAGCAGGCAAAGGACACATTTACCGAGATAGGAAGGCTTTATTACGAAAAGACCAGAGAAGCACCGGAAGAGGACTTCAAAGAACTTTTTGCCCGCATAGATTCCCTGAGAGACGAGGTAAATGAAAAAAGAGAGAAAATTGCGGATATCAGAAACGGAGACATTTCCGGCATTAAGGATATCGAGGTCGAAATAACTGAGTTTGGAGAAGTGGTAGACAACTACGAGAATAGTTAATTAAAGAAATCCTCCGGTCAAAGATCGGAGGATTTTTCGATTTCTTTTTTCTTCAAATCGGAAAGGAATTTGAGTATTAACGGCAGTACAATAAAAGAAGCTATTACATATGCCGAAGGCTGCGCAATCTCAAGCCCGGTGAGGCCGAAAAACGCAGGAAGAGCAAACAGCAGAGGAATGTATAAAAGCCCGCCTTGAAGGAGTGAAGCAAGAATTGCTTTTCCTTTTTCGCCTGTGCTTTGGAAAAACATGCTGCCAACCGTTGATACAGGAAGAAAGACAAGACCTATGCAGACATACCTGAGCGCGTTTCCGCCTATTTCAAGTATCAGAGGTTCGTCACGGAAAAGACCGACGACTTTATCCGAACAAGAAAAACACACTGCTCCCATAAGTGCGATAATACAAGTGCAGCCGGCAAGCGTGAATATTGTGGCTTTTCTCACCCTGTCATATTTTTTTGCACCATAATTGAATGCCACAACCGGCTGGAAACCCTGGGCCAGACCCAGAGCGAAGGCATACACGATGCTTAGACATTTGCTGACGATTGAAAATGAGGCAATTGCCGCATCACCGTAAGCCGCAGCCTGCAGATTAAGTACTGCCGTAGCCATGCTGTTAAGCCCTTGACGCAGAAAATTCGGCGCACCCGTCAGAAGAATGTTGGAGATGTCCGCAAAAGACCTGGTGTAATATTTAAGGGCAAATTTTGACGAAGTTTTTCCGCGGAGAAACGGCAGCAGAAGGATTATGAAGCTCACATACTGGGAAAATACAGTTGCAGCGCCCGCACCGAGAATGCCCATGTTAAAACCGAAAATAAGAATCGGGTCCAGGATCATGTTGAGTATGCCCCCGGCTGTAAGACCGATCATGGAATACGTGGCCCGTCCTTCATACCTTAAAATGTTGTTCATGACACAGCTTGAAATAAGTGCGGGAGCTCCTAAGAGTATACACATTCCGTAGGTTGAAGCGTCTTCAAGAATCGTATCGGTGCTTCCGAGAAGATACATAAGAGGCTTGATAAATATATTGCCGGCAACGGCGATTACTGCTCCTAAGAAGAGAGCGGAAAAAAAGCTCGTTGAGGCAAAAATGCTTGCCGCGTCATTTTCCTTGGCACCTAAAAGACGGCTTATATTGCTTCCCGCACCATGCCCGAGCATAAAACCGAACGCCTGAAGTATTGCCATCAGGGCAAACACAATGCCGGTTGCACCTGAGGCACTGACACTTATTTTACTCACAAAGTATGTGTCGGCGGTATTGTAAAGGCTTGTTATGAGCATGCTGATTGTAGTGGGGACAGCAAGTTTCAAAATGAGCTTTTCAACACCTGTTTCGGTCATCTTTATATAGTTTTTTTGATCCTGTTCGTTCATATGATATTGTCCGGGCAGGGCAGAATTCTTTTGGTTTAATGATGCTTCGCCCCGGAAAACATTCTTTCTTTATATTTTTGATTTATTATATCAAAAATAGGAAAGGAATGTTGCGCCTATTTTAAAATTTTCTTATATATAATATTTCATTGAATTATGATAAAATTATAAAGCAGATATAGTCTTGGGATTTTGAGGTTTTTAAAATGTCGAAAAATAAAGAAAGTAAAAACATTTCAATTATATTCAGAAACTATCTGGTCCTTATATTTGTTGCGGCACTTATATTGTCGTTGATAGTTTTTAATGTACTTAGCGAAAAAATTTCAGTGAAAAAAGCTGAAACACTGCTTGCAACACATGTTGCTGATGTGAAAAAGGACATAATGGATGCCTCGGACAACGACATACTCTCCATATGCCAGACAGTAAAAAAAGATTATGAAGATATAATAGCTATAGAATATGATGAAGAATATGTCGAGTATTATAATGAATATCTGAAAGTGTTTGAACTTTCCGGATATGGTGATGAACTGCCGTATCAGCTTAGGACTATTTTATATCTCCGTGATTTAAATAATTTGAGTGAAATAAATATTATCGATGAAAATGGAATAATAACTTGCTCAACCGAGGAAAAATATATCGGATATGACATGTCATCCGGGGAACAGTCAACAGAATTTCTTGTGTTGCTCAGTGACGCTGAATTTTATGTTCAGGAATACAGACCTACATCATTTGACGATACCGAATATAAGAAGTTCGCAGGCGCAAAGCTCGAAAAAGGATTTATACAGGTCGGGTACAATGAGGAAAAATTCAATTCGGATTTAGATTCTGTTATATACGGCTTCACTAAGAACCGCCATGTCGGGCAGACCGGATTTATTCTTATTGTAAAAAATGACGGGACCATAGTTTCAAGCCCGTATGGAGAATATAACGGAGAAAATATATCCTATTTTGAAGGACTGTCGTTGGATTTTCTGGACGACTGCGTGGAAAAAGAATTTTTCCACGGACACTTATTTGAAAAACCATATTCTTTTTTCTGCGACACAGTTGAAGGATATTATATATTTGCCGTTCTGCCGGAAGAAGAGACGGCAGAGAGTATGGACGAGGTCACGTGGGTTACGGATATACTTCAGATTATAACGTTCATTGTGATGGTAGCTGTAGTATTTCACCTCGTAAAAAGAATTATAGCGGATAATCTTGATAAGGTAGCCGTTTCTCTTGAAAAAATCGCAGAAGGTGACCTTGAAGTAGAGGTTGATGCAAAGGGAACAAAAGAGTTTGAGTCGCTTTCGGTAAACATTAATAAAACCGTTGCGGCACTTAAAGAAAGCGCACAGAAAGAAGTCGACAGAATCAACGCAGAACTTGAGTATGCCAAGAATATTCAGCGCTCTGCTCTGCCGATGCTTTTCCCGCCTTTCCCGGACAGGACTGATTTTGAAATATATGCAACAATGGACGCCGCTAAGGAAGTCGGAGGTGACTTTTTCGACTTTGAACTGCTTGCTTCCAATCAGCTTGGCTTTGCAATAGCTGATGTTTCGGGCAAAGGTGTCCCGGCAGCCCTATTTATGATGAGAGCCAAGACCCTGATAAAAAGCTATGGAATTGCAGGACTTTCGGCAAGTGAAATCTTAACTGCCGTTAACAGGGAAATATGCTCAGGCAATGATGCGGATATGTTCGTTACATGCTGGATCGGCATACTAAATACTGACACGGGCGTTGTACAATATGCAAATGCCGGTCATAATCCGCCGCTAATCAGACACAAGGACGGGAAATTTGAGTATCTTAAAGGAGCAAGACCCGGATTCGTCCTTGGCGGTATGGACGGAATAAAGTATAAAAATTATGAGACGTTATTGGATAGAGGCGGCGAGATATTTCTCTATACGGACGGTGTGACTGAGGCGACAAATGCCGGATTTGAGCTTTTCGGGGAGGAAAGACTCAAAAACAGTCTTGATAGTCTAATCTGTTGCAGCTGCCATGAAAAATGCATTGAACTTAGAAAATGCATTGACGATTTTGTCGGAGATGCACCGCAGTTTGACGATATTACAATGCTGAGCATAAAATATACCGGAAGCGAGAATAAACTTACAACTGAGGCTTCGATGGATAATTACGATGAGATAATCAGATTTATCGAAACCGAACTTGAAAAAATAGACTGCCCATTGGCCGATATAACGAAATTCAATATTGCTGCCGATGAGATCATTTCCAACATTGTAAAATTTGCTTACGGTGACGCAACAGGATATATGTCCGTCATAGTAAACAAGGCAACGGACGGAAACGGGGCCAGCCTTATATTCCAGGACCGTGGTATTCCGTTCAATCCGCTTGATAATCCGGATCCGGATACAACACTCAGTGCTGAAGACAGAGGGATAGGAAAACTGGGGCTGTTCATGGTAAAAAAACTTATGGACAAAGTTGAGTATGAATACTCATACGGCAATAAACTTACAATCACCAGATATTATTGATTTCAAAAAAAACTGCGATGCATCAGTCACCGCAGTTTTTTGATGGGAGAAACTCAGAATACTTAACGCTTTTGTTCTGACTTGCAACTATAGGCTGTACTTCATTTCCGAAAAGCCCCATGATTTATACCACATTATCATATGACAAAGATAAGAAAACATCATAACAATATTGAGAAACCGTTAAGATAAAATGCGAATAACTTGTTCATATGTCTTGACTTTGACACTTTTGCGATATAAATTATTAAAGTAAATGAAGATATCAAGAGGTATACAATGCAAAACGGAGAAAAACTGTCTTTTAAAGAAAAAATAGGATACAGTCTGACAAGTTTCGGAAACGGAAGCTGGTCTTCGTATATCAATACTTTTCTTCTGTATTTCTATACAAATGTTGCCGGGATCCGTCCGGCAGTGGCCGGCACAATTACCGGTCTTGCAGTAATATGGGACGCTATAAACGATCCGCTTTTTGCATCACTCGTTGACAACCATACTTTTAAAAACGGTGAGAAGATGCGGCCGCTTTTAATATATGCATCCGTGCCGCTAGCTATATGCCTCGTGCTCATGTTCACGGTATTCGGAGACGGTGGAACTTTCACAGTTATAATGGCTTTTGTGATGTACTTCCTTTTCAGAATTCCAAGCACATTTTATAATCTTCCGATGAACGGAATGAGACAGCTTGCAACAGGTGACGATTCCGAAAGAGTATCTCTCGGAGCTTATGCAACGGCCGGCGGATCCTTTGGTATGGCAATAGCGGCAGTCGGAATGTGGCCGCTTGTGCGTGCAATTGCCGGGCTTGACAGCGAGAGAAATATGATAAATCCCAGGCTGGGCTTTGCAGCCGGGGCGGCAATTGTCGGTGTAATAATTATTGCTGCAAGTATATATAACTATCTGACAACGAAAGAAAGAGTCAAAGCTCAAAACCCGGAAAAGACGCCATTTTTCGAAGCTTGCAGACGCATACTTAAAAACAGAAATTTCATGATCAGCCTTCTTATGGATTTCTTCTACGGTGTGCTTTCAATGCTTGTTTCAACTTATGCTGTTTATTACTGTACGTATGTGCTAAATAACGCGGACCTTGTAACGCCGGTCAGCGCAATGTATATACTCGGTGTCGTAGCTGCCATTCCTTTTGTGAGCAAACTTTATAAAAAACTGGGAAGAAAAAAGCATTTCGCACTCTCAACAGCAATCCTGGGCCTCGGAAGCATAGTGTTTATGCTGTTTCCGAGAAATATAATCTCTCCGTTCTTCTTCTGCCTCTGCATAGGAGTCGGAACAGAGTTTGCAAGTGTCCTTTTGGCGGTCAACAGGGCAGATGTAACGGATATTATAGAAGCCAAAGAGGGAAGCCGCCTCGACGGAATGGTATCTAATGTTTCCACCTTTATACAAAAATGCGCAAGAGGTCTTCTCACATTTATTCTCGGACTTATACTGGAGTATGCCAAATATGACGGGAACCTTTCTACGCAGCCCGATTCTGCTGTGACTGCGATTATTCTCATAATGGCACTCGGAGGTGTTCTTTCTTCAATTGGTATGTACATATCTGCAAAAGGGCTCAGAATTGATGAAGAGATGGCTGAGTGCGGAATAAATAAATAAACACCGAGCGAATATAAAACAGCGGTGCCGCGAAGCACCGCTGTTTTGCTGTTAAAAATCTGTAGAACTTTGATATTATGCGTGATAAACTTCTTCGCCATCTATAATGACAGCAACGGTATTTGCCTTATCCACAAGTTCTATGTCGTCGTTTATGAGATCCCTGTCATATATGGACAGATTGGCAACATATCCGGGAAGAAGCTTTCCAAGGCGATTTTCTTCGTAAAAACTGTAAGCGGGGTTTGTTGTGAGTCCCGAAAGTGCCTGCTCGCGCGAGATGCACTCTGATGCATTCCTGCATTTGTCCGTGCTCTGATTTGAAAGGCGCCGTTCAACAGCGCAAAATACTGTCCCGGGAACGCTTACCGAACTTGATACAGGGTAGTCTGAGTGGAATGCTGCCTTGCATCCTCTGTCAAAGAACGATTTAACGGGGTAGGCATTATCCGCACGCTGCTGACCAAGGTAGGAAACTTCCTGGTCCCAGATACCGAAATCTGCTTTTATGCACCATAGAGGAGCAACGACAGGGACCACACCGAGCCTTTCAATCCTGTCAAGCTGATCGTCGTCAACCACCTGAAGATGGGCCAGAGCATTTCTCATATCGAAAGAGGGGTTTGCCTTTTTACCTTCTTCTATTCCGTCAAGTGCAAATTTTATTGCCCCGTCTCCGACTGTATGGGCATGAACCATAAATCCCGCTTTTGCGGATTCGGCGACAACTTCGGCAAAACGTGCCTCATCGCACATGCGGCGGACACCGGTTTTGCCGGGGGTATCGGTATAGTCATCAATAAGCCAGGCAGTATGGGCTTCTACGACACCGTCCATGAAGACTTTCATGCCGATGATTTTGAAGTATTCGCTGTTGTATTTTTCTGAAAGCTCCTTAGCCTTTTCAATGTATGAAGGATAATCGTCGGCGGTCTCGGGAATCAGATATACCGCATAAGTGCGAAGTTTCCATTTGCCTTCTTTGACAAGTTCGTCATAAAGCTCAACTATCCTTTCGGTGACTCCTGCGTCTAGAACTGCCGTAAATCCTTTGCTGAATGCAAATTCCTGCCAGTTGAGCAATGCTTTTTTCTTTTGCTCGTGCGTATATTTTACCGAAGCAAGCATCGCATTGCATGGACCTTCGGAAATATATCCCGTAGGCGTACCATCCGGGTTTACCCTTACTATATCCGGACCCCATTTTTTTGCGGCGGCTTTGTCGATGCCGGACTGCTCAAGGGCTTTGGAGTTGAGCCACATTGAATGCCCGTCAAAAGAATTCAGATAGACGGCTTTATCCGGACAGATTTTATCGAGTGTTTCTTTACTCGGAGATACCGCCGAGCCCTTCCACCCGGCTCCGCGGTACTCGGGGAAATCGGGATTGGCTTCGATAAATGCTTTGACTGCTTCAATATAATCTTTTTCACATTCGCCGTCTGTGAGGCTGACCTCAAGAGTGAGACGGTTGCCGGCCATGCTTCCATGACAATGCCCCTCGATCATCCCCGGATAAAGATATGCTCCGGTATAGTCGCTGATACTGGTTTCATCATTGCAGTATTTTTTTGCCTCATTGAGTGTACCGGCATACTGAATTAGACCGTCTTTAACGGTAAGAGCCTCATACGTCTTAAGTTCACCGCTCTCATCAAGAGTCGTGATTTTTCCGATTATAAGATGATCTGCGCTATAAAGTTCCATGTCAGCCTCCTTGCTGTAATCAGTTTGAATTTTTCGATTAATATTCACACGCGATGCTGCCCCTCACGCATATTATGATTTTGCCAAATTTGCCAGATATCCGATAATATTGTCGTTGATTTCTCCGGTGAGCGCCCGGTTATAATTACAGATAAAAGTTCCAGATATAAGAATCATCATGGCTTCTGCCTCGCGCTTGCCGGCTTCCTCACCGTATATGGAAATAAGGCATTTTTCCATAACTTCACGCCATTCGCGAAATTCCTGTGTTACAAGAGTGCCTATTTCATTGAAATAGTGCCCGAGAACATATGTCTGCGTTGTGGCATTTGGCCTGAATTCGCCCTCTTCACCGTTTGCGACATATTCCATGAATGCATTAAGATAAGCAAGATTTGATTCGTAATTATCACGGCTGTGTGTAAAAAACCACGTCTTGCAATGGTCGGACATATAATCCTTTGTGTACTTGATATAGTACGTAATCAAATCTATTTTCGAATCAAAGTAATTGAGAATGGAAGGGTGCGTCATTCCCACTTCCGCGGCTATATCTCTCAAAGTAATTTTTTCAATAGGTTTTTTCTCTATGCAGCGCTGGAAGCCCATAACTATATCCATACGCATTTTTTCTTTATCTACTGTTTTCGGCATGGATAAATAATAGCAAAAAGAACTGTCGCGGTCAATTAACCGTTGACATATACTTCATGCTGTGTTATGTTTTGCTTACCAAATGGTAAATAAAAATAGGAGTAAAATTATGTCAGATAAAGAAAAACAGGCAGCCGAATTTCTGGACAGGAAACTTGATGAAATTACGGCAAAAAAATGTGTTGTATGTGCGCTTATAATGATTGCTGCCGTTCTCATTCATGACGGAGACCATATCCGTCAGGCCCATAATTGGGGATATTCCATTCCAATTTCTCTATGGGCTCTCAATCTTACGGTTTATGTTTTTCCGGTTGTAACTTTGTTCTTGGGAAAATCCAAAAGAGCATCGGCAACACTTGTTGGCGCAATAGGCGGAATCTTTACTTCTGCCTCATTCGTGATTCTTCATCTATGCGGGTCTTCAACAGGTCTTTGGGGCGTATGGAATTTTTCTTATTTTGAGCTTATAAAGGGCGTTACATATCAGGGAGTATACTATCAGGGAATAGACGCACTCAGTTGGATACTTCTTTTCCATGTGCCGGTATTTTGCCTGCCCTGCTCTTATGTGCTCTTCAAGGAATATTTCAGACTTAAAAAGGAAGCAGAGAAATAGAAACTACATTTCGCGTCAGCGGTATCGACTGCGCCGCGTGTTCGGCCAGACTTGAAAGGACACTTATAAAAACAGATGGTGTCGAGTCGGCAGCAGTAAATTACATTTCCGGCCGCTGCTTAATTAAATATGACGAAACCCGCGTTACGATGGAGGAAATATGCAAATCCGTCTGTAAGGCGGGTATGCGTTTTCCGATTGAAACTCTTATACTCAAAAGCAGCTCGTTTGAAAATGAAAAAATACAGGATGCACTAAAAAAACAGTTTGGAATAAAAGATTTCTGCTTAGATGGAGACAGGCTGACAGTAAATATTTATCCGGTCGGTATTGATGCGGCTGAAATCACATCAAAGCTTGCAGCGGCCGGAATGACTGCGGAAGTTGTATCAAGGGACGGCGGTGATGAGGATATACAGCTTCATGAGAGAATGCTGCTGTTAAAAAAGCTTTGCATTTCGGCATTTCTCACAATGCCGCTTGTATGGGATTTGAATCCCTGGCTCCAGTTGGTTATTGCAAGCATCGTACAGTTTTGGCCGGGACTTTACTTTTACAAAAACGCATGGAACTCCATAAGGAACGGGTCAATGTCCATGGATTGCCTTGTAGCCTTGTCTACAAGCGTGATTTACGCTTTTTCTGTTTATTCGGTAATTACGCAGACAAATGAAATAAAGCTTTATTTTTTGTCACAATGCGTTCTTCTCACACTGATTCTTTTCGGCAAATATCTTGAAACCTTGTCCCGGAATCAGACATCAGATGCCATAAGAAAACTTATGCGTCTTCAGCCTAAAACAGCACTTGTTGAGCGTGACGGGGAAGAGAAGGAAATGTGCATCTCGGATATAGATGTGCATGATTTTATCAGGGTTCGCCCGGGGGAGAGAATCCCCGTAGACGGTCTGATTATCGACGGTTCTGCGGCAATAGATGAATCAATGCTGAGCGGCGAGAGTATACCTGTTGAGAAAAAAGAAGGGGATACGGTATATTGCGGAACTTTGTCAAGGTCCGGAAGCATAAAAATATCTGCATCAGGCATAGGAAAAGACACTGTCTTGATGCAGATTGTTGATATAGTTGAAAGGGCCCAGATATCCAAAGCTCCTATCCAGAGGTATGCAGACAAAATCGCAAACTTGTTTATACCTTGTGTAATAGCAGCATCAGCCGCAGTATTTTGTGCAAGATACTTTCTCATATCACCAAAAGATTTAAATACGGCAGTTTACTGTATGTGCTCGGTTCTTGTGATTGCATGCCCGTGCGCGCTCGGCCTTTCAACGCCTACCGGGATTATGGAAGGCTCCGGGAGAGCTGCGGAGCTGGGTATACTTTTCAGGGACGGAACAGTACTTGAAAATGCAGAAAAGTGTGATGCTGTTGTGTTCGATAAAACCGGAACATTGACATATGGGGAAATGGACATCACGGATTATGTAAACTTGACAGGCGATGCTTCAATGAATCTTCTTATGGCATCGGCGGTTGAAAGATTATCCGAGCATCCTATCGCCAAAGCGGTTGTAAGGGGAGCTGCACTGGGAGCTGAAAATGCACTTCCTCCGGCAGTTACGGAGTTTGAGACTTTTCCCGGATACGGAGTAAAAGGAAATGTTCAGGGGAATATTGTACTTTTAGGATCGAGACAGCTCCTTGTTGACTACGGAACAGATATCTCATTGCTGGATTCGGTACCGGACTTAAGAAAAGAGGCAAAAACCGAAGTCCTTTTGTCTGTGAACGGGCAGCTTAATGCACTTTTCGGAATTGCTGACAGAATAAGACCGGATGCATGCCAAACCGTTGAAAGCCTTAAAAAAATGGGATTGGACGTATATATGATGACGGGCGACAATAAAGTTACGGCTGAGGCAATAGGACATCAATCAGGCATCGACTTTATTTTGGCGGATGTGAGACCAGAAGAGAAGGCGGAACACATTGCCGCACTTCGCAGCCAGGGGAAAAAAGTGTGTATGGTAGGTGACGGCATAAACGATGCACCGGCTCTTGCAGCTGCAGATATCGCCATTGCCCTTACTACGGGCACAGACGTAGCCATTGACTCGTCCGGAATCATTATCCCGGGCAACAGTTTAAAATCAATACCGGCGGCGCTTAGGATATCTTCAAAGACGATGAAGGTCATAAGGCAGAATCTAATATGGGCACTTTGCTATAACATTATATGCATACCCGTTGCCGCAAGCGGAATTATCAACCCATCAATTGCAGCAGCTGCTATGAGTCTCAGCTCAAACGGTGTTTTACTAAATTCGCTTAAACTCAGAAAGATGGAAGATAGCAGATGAAAGAAGAGGAGTATAAAGTAAAGGTGACAGGCATGATCTGCCCGCAGTGTGAGGATGAAATTTCAACAGTGCTCCTTCAGACGCGAGGTGTGATTTCAGCTGAAGCTTCTTACAGAAAATCAACTGTCTATATATCATATGACCCGGACATTATATCTTTAGAAACGATTGAAAAAGCTATAGAAAGCACCGGCTACGGATTGGGAGGAAACGGGAAAGACGGAATAATTTCCGATGCTGTAAGCATAGGGGCAATATTGCTGCTTATATTTGCAATTCCTTTTGTGACAGACCTGGTAAAAGTCCCGCAAGTAGATAATTCGGCTCCATTATCCGTTGTATTTCTAATAGGTATGCTGACGGGTGTACACTGCATAGGAATGTGCGGAGGAATAATGCTGTCAACAGGTGATGCTGTCAGATATAATGCCGCAAGAATTTTTGGCTATACCGTAATGGGTGCGTTGTTTGGGACAGTGGGCGAGGTTTTCACCTATGGAAATCAATTTAAAAGCATGCTCCTCACATTGTGCGGGCTCGGGGTAGTTATAACCGGACTTATAATGTGGGGGATTACTCCGCTTAGGAAGATTGTACCTGCAATCAATAAACCATGCCGGTTTAAGGGCGGTGCATTTACTGTTGGGATGCTGACGGCACTTATGCCCTGCGGAGTGCTGAGTTCAATGTGGCTTGTCGCGGCATCATCAGGAAAATGGATGAAAGGTGCTGCATATATGTGCGTTTTCGGGGCGGGAACATGTGTTTTTATGCTGCTTTTCGGCATTCTCGGAAAAATGCTTCCGAAAAAATACAATAAATATGCGCTTAGGATAAGCACAATACTTATTGTCAGTCTTGGCATTATAATGATGAGAAAGGGTCTGCAGCTTTTGTAAAGCGCAGACCCTATAAAGTTTCTTTCGTGTAAAAATAAACCTGTGTGCGTTTGAAAAAACAGTTTACAAAAGTGCAAGCATTTCCTTGAAGAGCTCTTCTGTGTTGATAGGTTTTGCAACATGGGAATTCATTCCTGCTGCAAGCGAATTCTTCTTATCCTCGGCAAAGGCATTGGCGGAGAGTGCAATTATCGGAATTGTATCGCCGCCGGGAAGAGCGCGGATTGCCTTCGTGGCTTCATAACCGTTCATGACAGGCATCTGAATATCCATTAAAATGAAATCATAGTATCCGGTTCCGTTTTTAATGACAGAGTCGACGGCCAAAGCACCATCCACAGCAGTCTCAACGATGATGCTTGCTTCTTCAAGTATTTCCGTAGAAATATCGCGGTTCATTTCATTGTCCTCAACAAGAAGAACCTTTTTCCCGGCAATCTCAGGATTGTCGGTAAGCTTTCCACCATTTTGATTTTTTTCATTGAATCTGTCAATATCGTCACTGTTCATAACTTTGAGAGGAATTCTGACAGTGAATGTTGTTCCGACACCGGTTTTGCTTTCGACGGATATATCACCGCCTGATATATCCACTATGTGCTTGACTATGGAAAGACCGAGACCGGTTCCTTCAATTTTTGAAACAGCTTCGGTTTCTTCTCTTGAAAATGACTCAAAAAGATGACCCTGAAATTCATCGGACATACCGATTCCGTTGTCGGAAACCTGAAATACCAAAGTAGCTTTGTCTTCGACAATGCCACTTTCCTGATAAGTGCCAAATTTGACTTTTCCGCCCTCATTTGTATATTTTATGGCATTTGAAAGAAGATTTATTAAGACTTCTTCTATGTGGAGCTCATCGGCATATACATAAGGGTTTTCAATGTCTCTTACAGAGCTTTCAAAGCTTATGCTCTTGGGAAGTGCAAGTGCCTGACCCATCTCACTGACATATGAGATTGTATCTCGAATGTCGAGAGGAGCAACGGTAAGCTCCAGCTTCCCGGATTCGATTCTGCTCATTTCAAGAATATCATTGATCAGACTGAGAAGGTGGTCTCCGGCACTTTTAATTTTGTTGTAACTGTCGCGGGATCTCTCCACATCCTCAACATGCGCCAGTCCTATATCCGCGTAGCCGAGAATTGCATTCATCGGTGTGCGTATGTCATGGGACATGTTGAAGAGAAATTCTGTTTTTGCCTGATTTGATGCTTGCGCAACGGCCTGCTCAACCATCCTTTCGTGGAGCATATCAGTCAGGACAAATGAGTAGATTATGCAGCAGCCAAGCGTATATCCTATCGAGTATGCAGGCGCATCCGGATAAATCATTTGAAATACACCGGTAAGAATCGGTGCCAGGACAAACAATATAACACAAAGACTTCTCTTTTTTGAAAATACATCGGAAGGCTTCGATGCAGATTCGTCTTTACTGAACTGCACGTATTTAATGACTGAAATTACAGCAATAAATATGTAAGTGATATACTGCATGTAGAAAAGAAGTTTTCTGGTTGGTGTGACGCAGTATATACCGTCATCGTCTATGTAAAATATTTTATGCGTGACTATGTTTGCAATAAGCATGATTACCTGAATGCAGAATATTATGCTGAATAGTATCAGATACAGCTTTTCACCTTTGACATTACCAAGATATGAAAAAACGTACATAAGCCAAACAAGCGGTGTAAATGCGGCACATGAATGAAAAGCTATTGAGAAAATATACAGCATTGTATCATTCATTATAACATCGCTGGCAAGAACACCCCATATACAGTCAACAACACAAAATGACGCAGTCCAGGTGATAAGAAAGGAAAATGCTCTGTCATGTTTGTTTCCTGTGCGAAGATTATATCGTGTTTCCAACGGGAGTATCAGCATGATGAGGACAAGCGCACAAGTGAGTGCTGATACGGCATACAAAAGATTAACCATAGATTAATTCATCTTTCATTTTAAAATTACATGTGCAACATAAAATTAGATACAAAGTCATAATAATATATTAAGTTTGATAAAACAACATTGAAATTATTCATGATGTTTAGAAAAAAGCACTTCCGCAATGTTGCGGAGGTGCTTAAAAAAACTTTTGTAATGTTATGAAGCCGTGTTCAAATTCTTCTTTTTATCTATTGCTTTACCGACGGCGGACGAAACAGCCTTTATAATACTTGGAAGGAAAATTCCGGCAAATGCCACAATAAGAAGACCGAGACAAATGGGCCTTTCAAGGAATATACGGAAACTTCCGTTGCTGATAATTAATGAGCGCTGCAAATTCTTCTCAAGAGTGTCGCCAAGAATGAGACCGAGTATAATCGGGGGCATAGGAAAGTCCATCTTAGCAAGGAAGTAGGCAACGACACCGACTATAAGCATAAGGTAAATATCTTTTACACTGTTGTTGATTGCAAATGTACCTACAATGCAGAACACAAAAACTATAGGCGTAAGATACTTATTGTCAACATCTCCGATTTTGGAGAACAAGCGGATCCCGAGAAATCCCAGAAGACCCATAAATATATTTGCTATAAATAAACCGACTATTATTGTATAGACTTTATCGGTGGACTGTGTGAAGAGCAGCGGACCGGGTACAATGCCCTGCATCATGAGTGCACCGAGCATTACAGCCGTACCTGCATCTCCCGGTATACCAAGGGTAAGCAGGGCAATCAGGGCACCGCCGGATACGGCATTGTTTGCTGCCTCGGGGGCCGCAACGCCTTCAAGACGGCCGGTACCGAATTCTTCGGGGTGCTTGCTGAATCTTCGAGTTTCGTTATACGCAAGCCACGAGGCAATATCTCCACCGGTACCGGGAATTGCACCGACCAGCGTACCAATGATACTTGAGCCGAGCATTGTGGGGAAAGTCTGCTTTAAATCTGCCCACTTGGGGAAGGTATGGCGTATTTTTTCGGAAGACCTGATGCGCTCGTGACTGCCGCTTTCGGTATTGACAAGGCCTTGTGAAAGAGCATAGAGACCTATGAGCACGGGAACCATTTCTATTCCGCCGAGAAGATAAGTGCTTCCGAATGTAAAACGCTTGACACCGGTCAGCGCGTCCATACCGACAGAGGCCAAAACAAGCCCCAGCACACCGGATATTAGACCTTTAATGACATTCTTGGAAGACAGGCTTATAACCATACTAAGACCGAATATGGCAAGAGCAAAGTATTCGGGGGAGGTAAAGGAGAGAGCAACTTTTGAGAGCATCGGGGCGGTCCAAAGAAGCATTACAGCACTGAAAAGACCACCGAATGTAGATGCAAAGGTGGAAATTCCGAGAGCTCTCGCGGCCTGGCCTTTTTGTGTGAGAGGATAGCCGTCAATGCATGTGGCAGCTGAGTTTGCGGTTCCGGGAGTTTTAATGAGTATTGCGGTAATGGACCCTCCGTATATTGCACCGCAGAAGACACCGAGAAGCATCAGTATACCGGAGGTACCTTCAAATTTCAAAGTGAGCGGCAGCATGAGACTCAGGCCCATTATTGACGAAAGACCGGGCATTGCACCGACAAATATACCTACAAAGGCCCCAATAAAGGTAAGAAGGAGATTCGTCGGAGTCATTATTATACCGAGAACGGTAAGAAATGTTGATGTATCCATTATATTATCTCTCCTCCTTTACCATGGCATCAAACTGCCCTTTGGCAGACGCAAATCGAGCATAAGTACAAATACTAGGAAAACAAAGATCAGTATACCGGCTGTGAAAATCGCAATGACTTTGGGTCTGCGTTCGCCAAAGAGAACCATGGTTGCCGGAATAAGGAAAATCAAAGATATATAAAAACCGAAGAGTTTTATCAGCAGAGCAAAAACAAGGAATATACCCATCATTATATATATTCTTTTCATGCCGGCTGACTTGAAATCTATAAGCGGAGCTTCGTCCGGAGTTTCATCTCCCGGTGTTTTTTTCTGTTTTAAAGATTTTATAAGAGTTTCAACGGCCAAAGCGATGGCCAGGATAATCATTGCACCGCCGAGAATGGAGGGCCAGACACCGCTGCCCATTGCAGTACCTTCGGCTGCAACGCCAAGGGTTTGGGATTGACGGAGAATCCATAGCGCAATTATAACAAGCACAACAGATGCGCCGTAGTTATATTTCTTCATGAGATATACCTCACAAGTCAAAGAATAAGGCACGGGGATTGTTGCTCCCCGTGCCCGTGTTAACAGGGGACGGTTATTGCGTTATTAACCGATAAGTGTCTTGTAGTATTCGCCCTGGGATACGATGAAGTCAGCGAGATCATCAACACCGAGGGTGATTTCTTCAAAGTAGAAGTTTGCGCGGGTCTCTGCGTATGCATCGGAAGCAACAGCATCTTTAAGTGCGCTCTTCCAGTAGTTTACTATATCATCGCTGATGCCTGCAGGCAGAGCAATCATAATCCAGCTGAGCAGGTTAACATCTGCAAAACGGTCGTCAACTTCTGCCATGGTGGGAACGTCGGGAGAAGCTGCACTGCGAGCGGAGGATGTTACAGCAATGGGGATGAGGTCGCCGGACTCAATGTTGCCGACAGCAGGAGCCATTGCGGAAATGCAGATGTCGGATTCACCGGCAAGAACTGCTGCAACAGCATCGGTTGCTGAGTCATAGGGGATGGACTGGACATCGAGGTTTGCATTTTTAAGAATTGTTGCAAGGAGGTTAGGAATGGTGCCGACACCGGTAACACCGACAACCAGCTCACCGGGGTTCTTCTCGGCATAGTCGATGAACTCGGCAAATGTGGAGAACTTATCGTTCTTGCCTGCGAGGAGGAGGTAAGGATCCTGCTCAACAGCTGCAAGAGGAATGAACTGTGTGGTGGGGTTGATCTCGGTTGTGCCGTTGGTGTAGTTGAGAACCAGGTCGCAGTTTACAAGGCCGAGAGTGTATCCGTCTGCTTCACGGCCAAGGAAATCTTCGGTTCCGATAAGGCCTGAACCGCCGACAATGTTTTCAACAGTCATCTGTTTGCTGAAAACGGAATCGGGGATTGCATCGAGAACTCCGCGAACTGCGAGGTCTGTTGTTCCGCCTACTTTATAGGGGATAACGATTGTGCAGTCTTTTGCAGGGTATGCCTTTGAGCTCGTGCCGCAGGCACAAAGTGCGAAGACCATTACGCATGCAAGTAGTAATGCCAAAAACTTTTTCATGATTTTCTCCTTAATATTTATGCGTTTATTATTTTGAGGCTTTTTGCCCCAAACGCCCGTTAATAATATCACATATTTATATTGAAAACATTATGCGAATATCTAATAAATAAATACATAAATTTGTGCAAAGTTTCCAAGGCAATCCCGATGTTATCTACCTATTATATTATAGATTGCGGCTGGAAGATTTGCCCCGTATTTTATAACCGTGCCGTCGTACTCCTCGGGAAGAGCGGTAATACCACTGGGGTTATAGCACATAAGCACTGCATCGGCTATGCTGTAAAAGTCCGCATCATAAGGTAGATTCGTACTGATAACAATCACTTTTTTGCCGAGCTCATGGGCGCGGGTGATTATTTTCTCACACAGTATGGCTGATGCATTGTCCGGGTTGGAGGTGTCCGTTTGTTTTGCGGCACCGGTTGAGGTCGTAAGAATAACAGCGCTTGCGTCATAAAGTTTTTCATCTATATCCTCAAAGGAAAGCTTCGCGTAAGAAAGAGAAGTGATGCCGATGCCGCTTGTATCGAAGCCATTCTCCGCAAGCTTTAAAACGGCAAAATCACTTGAAAGAACCTGCCCCTCCGTTGCGGACAGATAAAGTATTGATGATTTTTCCTCATCACTGAGCGGGAAAGCATTGTCGTTTTTATAGACGGTTACCGCATCCATGGCCATACTCCATTCCGCGTCATGATGGTCCTTGCTTCCCACTACTTTAAGTGCCTTAGATATTTGCTTCGCAGTATCCTTCGGTATTTCCTCTAAAAGCCCCATTTTGTACTTTAGAGTAAGTATTCTTTCAACAGAGTTGTCAAGTTCATCCTCTTCAATTTCACCCGACCTGACCTTGTCTGCCAAAGCGGCTATGTAATCCTTCAAATTGTTGTATGCTTCTGCGCTTGTAATATCAACCGGCATCAGGATAATGTCAACGTCTGCATTGATAATAAGCTGCATCGCATCGAGTATTTCAAAGTTCTTGGAAATGGCATCCATTTCCAGAGCATCTGTTACGACAATTCCGTCGTATCCGATTCTATCTCTGAGAATATCGGATATGATTGTTTTTGACATTGTGGCAGGAAGGAAAACTTCTTTGCCTGTTGAGATTGAAGTGTAGGTGCTTGTCTCTATCTGCGGAAATTGAATGTGCGCCGTCATTATCATGTCCGCTTTATCGGCGTTACCTATGAATGGAACCAGCTCCGTACCTGAAATTTCCTCGTAGCTTTTGTCAATGACCGGAAATCCCGTATGACTGTCGGTATCCGTGTCTCCGTGCCCGGGGAAATGTTTGAGGCATCCGGCAACATTATATTCATGCAGACCATTAAGAAAATAACCGGCATATTCTGACACAACTTCCGGATCATCAGAGAAAGAACGCACGCCTATGACAGGATTGTTCGGATTACTGTTCACATCAGAATCTGGAGCAAAATCCACATTAATTCCGAGCGCGGAAAGCTCCTCGCTGATTATCGAGGCCTCCACATATGCATTTTCCGCTTCTCCCGTTGCTGCAAGTGCCATATTTCCTATACCGGAGGTTCCGGTTGTGAGCCTTGTTATATATCCACCCTCCTGGTCTGCGGAAATGAAGGCTCCGATTTTTGCTTTTGATGAAAATGCCGCATCTTGTATTTGAGATGTAAGCTTCACCGTTTGCTCTGTGTCGGATATATTGGTCCCAAAAAGACATACTCCGCAAAGACCGAGCTTAGTAATTGCATCCGCCTGGCACTTTGACAGAGTGGTGGAATTTACAAAGCTTCCTTCGTCTTCGGGTGTATCCGACCAGCGCCTTTCTGCCACCATTATCATTTGGCCGAGCTTTTCCTCAATTGTCATAGATTTAAGCTTTTTTGAGACCTGTATCTCACAGTCCAGCCGTTTTCCGGCTAAGCATACGACCAGTAAAAACAGTATAACGACAACAATTAGATATGCTATAAATTTTTTCATAATTTTGCTTTTTGAATCCTCCAATTCCGGGAATGAATCATATTGAGAGTCATAAGTATCAGCCGGGATGACTACCGGACACATTAACAAGACTCTGCACTCTCAAATGCTTTTTGCATAGTATTTATTAATACACACAGAAGGGCGTACCTGCTCAATATATTGCTTGCGGATTATCATAATATCCATCATCTTCGCAAAATCATATTACAGCAAACGATTATAATATTCAAAATAGTTTTAGACAGCTTATTGCGCAAAACATCAAAAAACGCTCTCGTACAAATTTACGAGAGCGCAATAAAGATTGGTATTTACTTATCTTAATGCCATTGCCTCAAATACTTTAGATAAGGGAAACCGTCTTGACTATGACACATTTACTCATCAAAAAATCGGATCATATGGATATATAGGGATAAAACCCGGCAGATATAAGCTGACCCAAGAAGGTATAAAGCGCGGAAAATATCCGGTTTGCCGGGACGTAACGAAAAAGCTTTACCACATTACTGCGGGACTGCCAATGCTTTCTTCCCAAAAAAACGGCAGTTATATGTTTTTTGACGAAAGGGCTTTGAATTCTTCGGCCTCGCGCTCAATTGCTTTTTTGAGACGGTGCTCTTCGCGCCTTTGAAGATGCTCTGCCGTAAGTTTTTCGTGATGAATTTCCATTTCCATTTTCTTTAATTCACTCATTGTTTTAATCTCCTTTATAAAAATAAATATTAATATCACCTCATCTGGTAATGAAAACAAGATAGCATAGTTCGATAAAACTGTCAACAGGTTTTCTTAAATTATTTATTGCGTCTTTGTGAATTATATGTTAACATCACGGTAAAATAGCAGCGGAGGGTAAAATATATGAATGCGGAAAACACTCGGATTCTGAAGGAAACCACAGATATTATATCCAATCACAGACTTCCCAGATGGAATGAACTGCCGGATTTGGACATCTATATGGACCAGGTTGTTTCTTTAATTGCAAGATACTTCGAAGGCTATCCGGGATGCGATGAAAAGGGCATTACCTCATCGATGGTGAACAACTATGTAAAACAAGGTGTTATTCCCCCGCCGCAGAACAAAAAATACAACAGAATTCATCTGGCTTATCTCATTATCATTTGTATTATGAAAAATATTATGCCGATCGGAATGGTAGGACAGGCCCTTCAGTGGAAAACGCAGACAGAAACGGATTACGCACAATTGTATGACCGATTCTGCGACTATTTTGAAAGTTCCGCAAAAGAAGTAGCCGAATCAACAAAAAAACTTTCGGAAAGGAATGTTAGTTTTACCGATATAATCTTCAGTTCTGCGCTCAGAGCACACGCTGAGCAGACAGCGGTTCTTGGACTTTTGAAAAATTCCGCCGGGAAATGACCGGCTGCATAGATTTTTATATAACATATTGATTTTGCCGCAATGTGTTAAAAGTGGGAGCAGGGAGTTCAGACAGAATGAAAATAATAATTGCCGGCGCGGGACGCATAGGAGGCTCAATAGCCGAAGTTCTCAGCCGCGAAGGATATGATTTATCCATAATTGATGTCAGCGCGGAAACAATCGAGCATGTGTCAAATGATGTAGATGCTCTTTGCATAGAGGGAAGCGCAACCAGCCCGGAAGTGTTATGTGACGCCGGCGCGGAAGAGGCGGATATTCTGCTTGCGGTCACAGAGCTAGACGAGGTAAATATGGTATGTGCAGCCGCAGCGAGAAAGCTTGGTACAAAAAGTGTTGTGGCGAGGGTAAGGGACCCGGAGTATCTCGGGAAGTCGGAGTTTCTTGAAAATGTTTTTGGTATTTCCTTCATTGTGAACCCGGAATATGAGTGCGCACTTGAAATATCAAGAATTCTAAAATTCCCCGGCGCCGTAAGGGTGGACACTTTTTCAAAAGGGAAAATAGAAATTGTTGAACATGTGGTACCATCCGGAGGAAAGCTTGCCGGTGTCTGCCTTAAAAATTTGAAAAAGCTTTTCGACTCCGATGTGCTGGTTTCTCTGGCCGAGCGCGGCGGGAAAGTGACCATTCCAAACGGCGAATTTGTTATTCAGCCGAATGATAAGCTGAGCCTGACGGGTAATCGCGATGAACTGCAGAAATTTTTCATAAATATCGGAGCTTACCGCAAGCCGGTAAAATCAGCCGTAATAGTCGGAGGTAACAGAACCGGTGTATACCTTTCAAAGCTTCTTGTAAAAAATGGCATCAGCGTAAGCATAGTTGAAAAGAATCGCGAAGTGTGCGATGCAATATACGATATTGTTCCTTCCGCGAGAATAATCTGCGGAGATGCAACCAAGAGCGAGGTGCTCCTTGAAGAGAGAATAGGAGAGAAGGACGCTTTTATAGCGCTTACGGGAGATGACGGGGATAATATCATAACCTCTATATATGCAAAACACTGCGGGACGGGTAAGGTGATTACTAAGGTAGACCATGAACATTTTGCCGAGGTACTGGGAAGTTCTGATCTGGATTGCTTTATAACTCCTAAAAATATCATCGTCACCCAGCTGACAAGATATGTCAGAGCAGTTTTAAATTCCGAAGAGAACGCTATGCTGACACTCTATAAGCTTGCCGACGGCAAAGCTGAAGCCGTTGAATTTGAGGTTAACGAGAAATCAAAATGCATCGGAAAACCGCTTAGGGAACTCAGACTGAAGAAAAACATACTTATAGCAGGTGTTATAAGGGGAAATGACACCATTTTGCCGAACGGAAGCACGGTTATAGCTGATGGCGACCATATTATAGTTGTCGGTACAGCCGGGGTAATAAGAGAGCTGAAAGATATCTATTATGAATAGAAAAATGGTTTTATTTTTGCTCGGACAATCTCTTAAGGTGGAAGCAGCACTTATGCTTCTGCCGTTGATTGTTGCCGGATTGTGCGCTGAACCGCTCCGGCCTTTCATTGCGGGCATAGCAATAACACTTGCTGCCGGCATTGCTTTTTCCGTCAGAAAACCTGAAAACAGCACCATATATGCAAAAGACGGATTCGTGGCGGTATCACTGGTCTGGATAGCGATGTCTCTTTTTGGGGCGCTTCCTTTTGTAATCAGCGGAGATATCCCGAAGTATATCGATGCACTGTTTGAAACTGTGTCGGGATTTACAACAACGGGCGCCACTGTTATCTCAGATGTGGAGAGCTGCTATAGAAGCTGCCTTTTTTGGAGATCGTTTACTCACTGGATAGGCGGGCTGGGTGTTCTTGTATTCATGATGGCAATACTCCCTATGAGCGGTGAACATTCAATGCATATCATGAGAGCCGAGGTGCCGGGCCCGGTAGTAGGAAAACTGGTACCGAAAGCGTCGGATACAGCAAAAATTCTGTATATTATATATGCATCTCTCACTCTTGCCGAAACAGCAATCCTATGTATGGAGGGGCTGAGCTTTTTTGATGCGCTTATGCATGCCTTCGGAACTGCGGGTACCGGGGGATTTTCCACAAAAAATGCCAGCCTGGCCGCATTTAACAGTGCCGGTGTTGAAATGACAGTTGCTGTGTTCCTTGTCATTTTCGGAATAAATTTCAATCTGTACTATTTTCTTTCCGTCGGGAAAATAAAAAATGCCGTCAAAAGTGAGGAACTCTATGTTTACCTTGCAGTAATAATAGTGTCAACTCTGGCAATTGCCGCGGGAATACATGGAAAATACGGAGATATCCCAACTTCATTGAGACATGCATTTTTCAATGTATCTTCAATTATTTCAACGGCCGGATTCGGGACTGAAGACTATACAATGTGGCCGCAGTATACTCAGATAATTCTGGTTCTATTGATGTTTTGCGGTGCTTGTGCGGGAAGCACCGGCGGAGGAGTTAAGATTTCCAGAATCATTATACTTTTCAAAAACACTGTTGTTGAGGTAGCAGGTATGATATCTCCAAGACGTGTACGGCATGTAAGAGTCGACGGGAGGACTGTTTCCGAAAAAGTTGTGGGCACAGTATGTGCATTTTTCTTCGTGTACATTTTTGCTTTGCTGATATGCACATTGGTTGTGTCGCTCGACGGTTATGATTTTGCAACGTCATTTACCGCGTCGCTTTCATGCATATCAAATGTGGGGCCCGGGCTTTCAATGGTCGGACCGAAAGGGAACTATGCGATTTTTTCCGATTTATCCAAACTTACCATGATAATCACGATGCTGCTTGGAAGGCTGGAAATTTATCCGATTATTATTTTGTTTGTTTCAGCATTGAAAGTGAAAACCAGACCCGGCAAGGCAAAATAGGGAAGAACCGGACCGGGATATTTCACAGGTGGGAATATCGGCGGCGTTTTTTAAAAATAATGAGTAAGCGCTTAAACTATGCTGCTTTTGCATATTGAGAGTAACTTCTTGTACTAATATGATGCGCAGAGCTCCAAATACGGGTATCCGGAAAATAGTGTGCCATGTCTGCAGGCAAATAAAATAAAATTGCCGCAGACACGGCACACTATTTTGTTGACGCTGTTTGCAAAAAAAACTAAAATATTTCCAGTAATAATAAAGTTGACGGAGAGGCAAATGAGAACGGTTATAAAAATAGGCACATCTACTCTTGCATACGCGGGTGGAAGGCTTAATATAAGAAGAGTTGAAGAATTTTGCAAAGTGGTTTCCGACTTAAAAAATTCGGGGCTTGAGATAATTATCGTATCCTCCGGTGCTATAGGAATGGGTACGGGCAAGCTTAACTTTAAAGAAAAACCGCAGGACATGCCCACAAAACAGGCGGCGGCAGCTGTGGGACAGTGCGAGCTTATGTACACATATGATAAACTGTTTTCAGAGTACAACCATACCGTTGCGCAGGTTCTTGTAACTGCTGAGGATATCAAGGATGCAGAAAGGCATATGAATTTTTCAAATACCCTGTTTAGACTTCTTGAGCTTGGCGTGATTCCTGTTATAAATGAAAACGATACTGTGGCAACCGCTGAAATCGGAATCGGAGACAATGACACACTTGCCGCATATGTGGCAACAAGCGTCAAAGCGGAGCTTCTCATACTGCTTTCGGATATAGAGGGACTCTATACATCCGATCCGCGAAAAGATCCGGATGCAAAACTTATACCTGCTGTCTACGAGTTAACCGATGAAATTCTCTCTCTTGGCGGAGACAGCGGCTCTAAACTCGGTACCGGCGGAATGAAAACGAAACTTACGGCGGCCCGGATATGTATGGATAACGGCAGCGATATGATTATAATCAACGGTGAAAGACCGGGGCTTCTTTATGATATTGCAGAAGGAAAAGAAGTCGGAACAAAGTTTTTTGCAAAATAAAAAGATGAGGATATGCATATGACTACCGCAGAGATTTTAAATGATGCAAATATTGCGAAATCCGCACTTGCCTTGTTAAGCAGCGAGGAAAAGAATAACGCTCTTCTTTCAATGGCAGATGCAATCGAAGATGAAAAGGACTTTATATTGTCGGAAAATGCTGCCGATATGGAAGCGGCCAGAGGCTCAATCGGAAGTGTTATGCTCGACCGGCTTATGTTAAACGAGACGAGAATCCGCGGCATGGCGGACGGAATAAGAGACGTGGTAAAGCTTCCCGACCCGGTTGGCAGAGTAATTTCAGAAAATACTACAGCGGACGGTTTATATATAAAGAAGGTAAGTGTTCCGCTTGGCGTTGTTGCAATAATATTTGAAAGCAGACCTAATGTAACATCGGACGCTGCAGCTTTATGCCTCAAAAGCGGGAACGTAGCACTGCTCAAAGGCGGCAAAGAGGCATACAGAACGTGCCATGCAATCGTGTCGGCAATGAGAAAAGGACTGCGTAAGCTCAACCTCCCTGAAAATTTCATTAATATCATCGATGATACATCAAGAGATGCAGCGACGGAAATTATGACAGCCAAGGGATTGGTTGATCTTCTTATTCCAAGAGGCGGCGCCGGACTTATAAGAGCCTGCGCTGACAATGCAACTGTTCCCTGCATAGAAACAGGCACCGGCATATGCTCTGTATACGTTGATTCAAAGGCGGATATGGAAAAGGCCCTTCGGATAATAGAAAATGCGAAGACACAAAGACCGTCGGTTTGCAACACGGAAGAGCAGTGCCTTGTTGCGGAAGAGATTGCCGGTGAATTCCTGCCGAGACTCAAAAAACTGCTCGTAGATGATAGAGCCGCTGCGGGACTTGAGAGCGTCGAACTCAGGCTGTGCGAAAAATCCGCAAAGTATATTGATGGCATAGCTGCTTCAAAAAAAGATTTCGATACAGAGTTCCTCGATTACAAGCTCGCGGTTAAAGTAGTATCGGATGTAAACGACGCAGTAGAACATATTGCGCAGCATTCCACACACCACAGTGATGCAATAGTCACGGAGGACCCGGAAGCAGCCGGATATTTCACGAGGAATGTAGACAGTGCCGCGGTATACGTAAACGCATCGACCCGTTTTACCGACGGAGGATGTTTCGGACTTGGATGTGAGATGGGAATTTCAACTCAGAAGCTTCATGCAAGGGGACCGATGGGACTTGAAGAGCTTACAACCTACAAATATATTGCAATAGGAAACGGTCATATCAGAGGGTAAAGAAATGTTTGATAAAATAGGTTTTATAGGCTGCGGGAGTATGGGAGGAGCCCTTATAAGAGCTGTCGCAGCAAACGGCGAGACAAGAGAGATATTGATATCGGGCAAAGGCAGCGAAAGATCCGCCGCTGTTGCAAAGGAGACAGGAGCTCTGGTGGCGGAAAATGAGCAGATTGCATCTGAGTGCTCGCTGATTTTTCTCGCGGTCAAGCCGCAGGTAATGCCGGAGGTTTTGGACGGACTGAAGGAGTGCTTTGCAGCGAGAAAAGACCGTTTCGTGATAGTGACTATAGCTGCAGGACTTTCAATTGACTCCATCAGATCGATGGCCGGAGGAAATTATCCGGTAATCAGAATAATGCCGAATCTGCCCGTCTCAGCAGGGTCAGGCACAACACTTTACTGCTTCAAGGATGTAAATGAGGATGAATTGGATAGTTTCCTCGAAATAATGAAATGCAGCGGCATAATGTGCCCGGTAGAGGAAAGACTTATTGACGCCGGCAGTGCAGTATCCGGATGCGGACCCGCGTTTGCTTTTATGTTCATTGAAGCAATGGCAGATGGCGGCGTAGCCTGCGGGCTTCCAAGAAGCACGGCGCAGCTTCTTGCAGCACAGACATTGGCAGGCTCTGCCAAACTTCTTATGGAAAGCGGAAAACACCCCGGAGAGCTGAAGGACAATGTGTGCAGTCCGGGCGGAACTACAATAGAAGGCGTGCTTACGCTTGAGGCGGGCGGATTCAGATCGGTTACAGCTGAGGCAGTAATAAGTGCATATAATAAAACCGTTAAATGCGGTTGAAATATATAAATTTTTACTGCTTTGACGCAGAAAAATAAGAATGATAACCGGTTGTGAAAAATACGCCGGTGAGTGCGTTCGCGGGAAATAACATTATATACTCTTGTTGTTGATTCAATTTAACCAAAAGTGATTGCCCCCAAATTTTCAGGAAAGAAGGCACATATATGAGCAGTGAAACGGATTTTCTTTTGGAAAAAAAGCTTAAGGAGCTTCGTCCGGACTATCATGATCTTTTCTCAGCTACAGCGTTTGTAAGCGCTCATGCTCTTGACAAATACAGAATGTATTTCCCGGACTATACAGACCATTCCATATTGCATGCAATGCAGGTAATTGATTTCTGCAACAGGCTGATTGGCCCGGAAAACATAGATAAGTTAAATGCAGACGAAATTTATATTCTGCTTGAAAGTGCATATCTTCATGACAGCGGGATGGGAATAAGCGAATCAGATTATTTAACCCTTAAGGAAGGAATCGTAAGTCCTGCGTTTATAAAAGAACATCCCGATTACACAACAGCTGAAATAATCAGGACCTTTCATAATGAGTTCAGCGGAATGTTTATTAGAAAGTACGCAGCGCTTCTTGAAATTCCAAGTGAAAAGCATGTATATGCAATTGTTCAGGTATCAAGAGGACATCGAAAGACAGATCTTTTTGACGAAAACGAATACCCTTCAGAATTTCTTCTCGACAACGGAAATACAGTGTGCCTTCCGTATCTTGCATCGCTTATACGTCTGGCAGATGAACTTGATATAGCAGCTGACAGAAATATAACCGCGGAATTTACGGAAATCGACACAATAGATACAAGAAGGCATAAAGCTATAAAGCATCTCCGTATGGAAAAGGATCGCTTTGTTTTTGAAGTGGAGACGGATGACGATATTGTTTTTTCAGAGGTTTTAAAAGCTGCCGAGAAATTGCAGGAGGTATTGGATCTTTGCAATGAAGTATTGGAAAAAAGAACAACGTTTTTAATAAGTCAAAAGAGAGTAGACATAGAAAGAATCGGATAAGAAATTTTTACGGTATATAAAAAACCTAAAAAGAAAAGCAGGAGAAAAAAGTGCAAATAAAAAATAGCGTTATAACAAAACGTATGTTTTCAGATGCGATGGTTGTTATGATATTGGCAGAGCTTTCAGGCGCCGTTACTGCCTTAATCGACGGCCTTGTAACAGCCAGATTTCTCGGAAGTCAGGCTCTGGCTGCATACGGAATTGCATCCCCGTACTTCTCTATTATGAGTATAATCAGCGGCATTTTCATGGTAGGATGTCAGGGTTTAATAATCAGCAGCCTAAGTAAGGGAGAGAGAAAAGAAGCAAATTCTGTAATGACAGCAGGTGTTGCAGCTTCCTTCATTATTGCTCTGGCTGTTGCAGTTTTGTGCTTTGTTTTTTCACGCCAGCTTTGCGTCGTTTTCGGAGCCAGGGGAGATGCGGCAAATCTTGTAAATGATGCATCGGATTATCTACGGGGAATTCTTATAGGTGCACCGTTCTGGGTTGGTTTTGTAGTTCTCACACCTGTTCTTCAGTTGGATGCTGACAGTGAGCTGGCAAAACTTGCAAGCATTGTTCTTGCCGTTACGGATGTGGCGGCTGATATTGCAAATGTGCTCATTTTCAATGGAGGCCTTTTCGGAATGGGGTTTGCAACAGCCTTAAGCCATATTGCGGGCTTTATAGTTGTAATGTGTCATTTCCTGAAAAAAGAAAGAACCTTCAGCCTCGATTTTAAAGGTATAGCTGTTGAATCCGTGCCCAAAATGCTTCATGACGGCTTGCCGCGTGCAACGACAATGGTTGCAAGAGCGCTTGGTCCTATAATAATAAACGCAATAATTATTAAAATCTCTGCAGATATAGGACTGGTGGCTGTTTCCGTTCAGCGCAATATAACATTTATTGCCGGAGCCTGCGGATGGGGAATCGGAGGGGCGGTTCTTATGCTCAGCGGGATGTTTTATGAGGAGAGAAACAAAGACGGCCTTAAAGACGTACTTAAATGTATGATGAGGTCTATATGCCTCTATGTTCTTCCGATTTGTGCTTTGGTGTTTTTACTCTCCCCTTACATAAGCGCTCTTTATATTTCTGAAGAAGGTGCAATAAAAGATGCCGGCACATGTGCAATACGCTGGTACGCACTGTCGCTTCCTTTTCTTGCTTTTAATACCTGCGCCGCAGGATACGTTCAGTCAGTAGGAAAGTTCGGACTTTCAAATGTAATTAATGCCTTTATAGAATGCTTTGCATGCGGAATATGCGCATTTATTCTTGGTAAATTCTTCGGAATTGATGGAGTTTGGGCGGCATTTTGTATAGGACAGCTAATATTAAGCATTGTTATTGTTTTTGTGGTGCTTTACCGGAGGAAAAAACATGGCGAAAACGGACTTTTGCAGCTTCCTGATGATTTCGATACAGAAAGTGCCGCTGTACAGCGAACACTAAACAGCATTGAAGACGTAGTGGCTTTTTCTCGAGAAATAGGAGATATATGCAGCAGCAGAGGGATAAGCGCAAAAAAAAGCTATATGGTTTGCCTTTGTACAGAGGAACTTGCCGGCAATGTTATAGAGTATGGTTTTTCAGATGGAAAGCCCCATCATTTGGAGGTTAGAACCGTTTTTGAGCACGATGATGTTATAATCGCCATAAGGGACGATTGCAAAAAATTTGATATAACGGAAAAAATCAAGAACTGGAACCTGGATAGAGAGCATCCGGAGAAAAATATTGGCATACGCATGGCGGTAGCAGCCTCAAAGGATATAACCTATTCAAATTCAATGAAAATAAATATATTGAGAATAAAGGTATAAAAACCTGGAATCAAATATCTTCTGTCATCAACTCGCGGATTGAATTCTCGGGTAGTTGACATGAAATCTTCTGCTATTATAATTATTGGCTGTTGACGGCAGAAGGGATGCCTCACATTTGGGAGATGAACAAATGCTTAAGTCTGAACATGAAATTTACATATATGAAACGGAGAAAAAACCGAACCGGGTTGCCATGGCTGCTCTGCTGTGCTGTGATTTGATAATTGTCATCTGCTGGGTGTTGAATGAACTTGGAATATTCCGTGTCGGAAAGGTGGAAATGCGTGTCGGTACCGCCATTACGCTTGCCGTGTGCGCTGCTCCGGTGTGTATGATGTTTCTTTATAAAAACGTGTATTCTGACGCAAGAACGAAATATTACATTATTATAGCCGTCAGTATTTACACGTTTACAGTCGGGACCTTGCTCACCTTCCATACAACTATCATGATGATATTCCCGATTCTCA
>R06__coassemble_149_pt1 | contig 26794 bp, 21 predicted proteins | sample R06__metabat2_high_PE_027 | metagenome-assembled genome bin R06
ACATAGTCGGTTGAGAATTGATTTGTAAAATATCTGATTCCGACCTGTATTGTCCTAAGTTTATCCGATGACACAATCAGGTTTGCAAACACAAATTCATTCCAGCATGTCAAGAATTCAAATGTTGCCGCGGTAACTATGCCTGTTTTTGAAAGAGGAAGAATTATATGCCAGAATCTCTGGAAAAATCCGCATCCGTCAATATATGCAGCCTCTTCAATTTCAAACGGAATTGAATCCATAAGTCCCCGGATTATAACCGTAGACATCGGTATCCCTATCGCTGTATAGAGAAGAATCATACCTCTATACGTGTTGTAAAGGCCCAGCTTATTGATAATCACAAAATAAGGAACCATCAACGCATTCAGCGGTACAAGAATTCCTATTGTGAATAAAAGAAACCATTTTTCGCGACCTTTAAATCTGAATCTTGATATGCAGTATGCCGCCATTGCTGCAACGATGGCATTAACCGCTGTTGCACAAAGACCCACTATAAGGGAATTGAGCATCATTCTTCCAAGGCCGGCAACTGTCAATGCATTCACATAGTTTTGAATCTGCCACACCTCTGGAAGTTCAAACGCGCCCCCGGTCAAAAATTCAAAGTTTGTTTTGAACGATGCCAGGATCAGCCAGATAAGAGGTACAAGAGTATACACAGCGAAGAAAATTATAAGAATCCATCTTCCTATGTTTAAAAGAATATCCTTGAAGGATTTAGGGGTAATTGCGTTACTCACCTATACCGGCCCCCTTCCGCGTTTTCTCCTCAAAGAGCTTTCTGGTAGTTATAATAAATAGTGCTCCGATTATTATCAGCACAATGGCTGAAGCCGCTGCCATACCGTAGTTTGAATCCTGAAGTTTTTTGTAAAGATATAAAACTATTGTGGACGTCGTATTGGCAGGTCCGCCGTTTGTAAGCATATAAACCTGCTCAAATTGCCTCAACCCCATAACCGATGCCAAAGTAATACAAGTGAGCAGTGATGAATTCTTGATTAGGGGAATCGTTATATGTATTGCCTGCTGTATATCCGTAGCGCCGTCAATCGTAGCCGCCTCATAATAGCTGTCGTCTATTGTTGTTATATCCGCCATCATTATTACCATGTAGTAGCCGACATAGAACACCCAGTAGATAAGCACGGCAGGGAATGCGGTTTTTAATCCCCCGAGCCAGTCGCAGGTAATATTACCAAGGCCTATAGCTGTAAGCACACTGTTCAAAAGGCCCGTTTCCGCATTGTAGATTGCACGCCACAATGTAGCAAGTGCGATTCCGGAAATAACCTGGGGGAAGAAATAAACAGTTCTGAAAAATTTCCATCCCTTCGGTTTTCTTGACAGAATAATGGCCATAAGCATGGCCAAAGGTACCTGTATGCAGGATGCAACAAGCGCCCATATTACATTATTGAGAATTGAACGGGTGAAGGCTTTGTCATTAAAAAGCTTCACAAAGTTTGAAAGACCTTTAAATTCAGGCGTGGATATGCCATTCCACTTAAAAAGGCTGACAACAACGTTATACCCTACAGGTATAACAAAAAACACAATGACAAGGAATATCGCCGGTACAAGAAATGCAATCAGCGGTCCTTTGTCCTTTCTCGTCGGTTTCAACGCTCCACCTCTCTCTAAAAATCGGGAAAGGGCGCGGGATTAAATTCCGCGCCCTTAATCAGTTTATAGAATATTACGCGGCGTTGTCAATAGCTGTCTGGAGCTGATCAACAAATCCCTGTGCGTCAACCTGGCCGAGAACGAGAGCAGAAACTGCTGCCGGGAACTCAGTTGAGAATGCCGTCGGGAATGTGCCGTTTACATGAAGTGTGCTGTAAGATGCATTCTTCTGGATCTCTGCAAACTTCTGAGCAATAACGCTTGTGTCTGCCGAGGGCTCATACTTCACGAAGAACATTGCGCCTGAAGATGCTGACCACTCTGTGACACGCGTGGGCTCGGAGATGTACTGCATGAACTTTATAACTGCCGCTTCCTTTGCGGGGTCATCCTGCTTTGCACAGGCAAGAGCGCCCTGGATAGCTGTTACGATGCCGCCTGCATTTGCTCCGTCACCGTATGCCGGGTTAGCTACTACATCAACAACATCGGCAAGAAGCTGTCCGTCAACCGCATTGTCTTCTTTATAGAAGTTTGCAATCCACCACGGGCCGTTTACATAGACTGCTGTGGAACGATCTATGAAATGTGAGTTGACATCGCCTGCACCTGCAGAAATTGCTCCGTCAAATGTGTAACTGTACATTTCCTTAAGTACGTCTGCTGCTTCAACAAAAGCGGGGTTTGAAAGGCCTTCGTCAAATGCTTCCTTGCCGCCGATTGCCTGAACAATCAGTGAGTACCAAAGCATTGATGACCATGCATTTTCTCCTGCCATCTGGCCCATTGCGTTGTATCCCTTTGCTTTGATGGTCTTGAACATCTCCATCATATCATCGTAGTTGTCAGGGAATGCGTCGTAGCCGCAATCTGCAAGGATTTCAGTGTTGTAGCAGATCGGGAAAAGTGCAGACTCAAACGGGAGTATGCAGATTTTTCCATCATAGGTATAAGCATCAAAGCAGCCGTCTGCGAAGGTCTTTCCCCAATCGCCGGCCAGATACTCTGTAAGGTCCATAAATTTGCCGGAAGCTGTGTAAGCTTCTGCGTCGAATGTTCCGTCAAGGATGCAAATATCGGGAACTTCGCCTGTTGTTACGAGTGTGCGGATCTTATCACGATATGCCTGATAGTCTGTCTGCTCTTCAACAACAACCTTGATTGCGCCTTCATTTTCCTTATTGAAGTCCTCAATCAGTTTTGCCATGTACTCTGCTTTGGAGTCTGTACCGACCCAAATGCTCGGGAAGTTAATAACTATCTCTTCCTGTGCAGCGGGTGCTTCCTCTGCGGGAGCAGCCTCGGTTGCTGCTTCAGCTGCAGGTGCTGCAGCCGTTGTTGCGGCCTGTCCGCATGCGCAAAGTGCAAATATCATGCAAAGTGCGAGCATAAGTGCCAAAAACTTTTTCATTGTTTGTCTCCTTTTCTTTTTTAATTAACTATGTTAATTTTTTTTTTCATTTTAAGGGCTTTAAGCTGTTTTGTAAAGTTAAAGCAGCGTCTCTTCTTACTGCCATGTGTTAGATTTTTTTCGCATATTTTTGTCTAATTTGATTAAAGAGCTCCGTATATTCGCTCCCTTTGCGGAAAAATACCGGTGGAATTCCTATAGGTGCATCCATTTCAAAGCTTCCCTTTGAATATACATTGCCGTCCCATAAGTTTATCCATTCTCCGAAGGGCAATGTTACCATCCTCTTTTTGGCTCCCTTTTCCACCACTGGTGCAACAACAACATCGTCTCCGAGCATATATTCAAAAAGATCCCTTGAATAGAGCATATCGTCTGAAGGTTCTTCAAAGAAAAGAGGTCTTTGCACAGGTATACCTTTTTCTTCGTTTATCTTCATGGCATTCATTATATATGGCGTCAACATATCGTGTATTTCAGTCCAGCGCTTACCTGCGGCGATGATTCTCTTATTGGAGTAAAGCTGCACGTTGCTGTCAGGTCTGTTGCCCTCATGCGTCCTCATAACCGGAGTAAAGCACGAATATTCGAGCCATCTCTTCATCAGCTCCGGCGTACGGTGAAGGCTGAATAAAGTCGTATAACCGCCGCAATCGCAAGTGTGCAGTCCGAACCCGCTCATTCCAAGAGACAGTGCCGCCGTAATTACCGATGGCAGTCCGTCATCAACCGAAAAGTCCACGCACTGATCTCCTGCCCATGTCAAGGTTGAATATCTCCCGCTTCCGGCGCCGCCTGCCCTCATAAAAAATACACACTTTCCGTCCATGCCGGCTTCTTTTACTGCATCTGCGTTGCACTTCGCCCACAGCACCGGCCACATATTATGTGTCTTCATGCCGTTTCCGCCGAAGCATACGGCATCATCCGGAAGGTACTCGCCAAAATCTGCCATCCAGCCTCTCATACCAAGACCTATTATATTTGTTTTTATTACTCCTTTATACCACTCAAATGCATCCGGCATTGTAAGGTCAACAACACCGCAGTCATACTCGCCGAAGTCAAAAAGATAATCTTCGCCATCAGAATTTTTCACAAAGTATCCTTTTGTCCGTGCCTCCTCAAAAAGCACTCCTCCTTCAACAAGATACGGGTTTATATATGCCATCCATTTTGTGTTCTCATCAGACGCCACAATCTCGTCGAGCGCCGGGTACAGTTCTTTATTCCATCGCCAGTCCCATTGAAGACGCTTTCCGAAAGATGTAACTCTTTTGCCCTCCCAGTCCTGGATCCAGACCGCAGATACGTTTATGCCGCCATTACGGCAGTCCTCAAGTTTTTGCAGAACCGTTTCGGTTCCTCCCTGAACACCAAGCCACATGCCTTTTACCGCCCACTCAGGAAGCGCTTTCTGCCGGCCGAGAAGACCTGTCAGTTTATATAAAATTTCTTCATATGTGTTCCCAAACCCGAGTACGAGCGACACCGATGAAGACCATACGCAGATTTCGTGGTAATCCTCATGTGTGAAATCGAGCTCGGAATACTCAAAATTCAAAATATGCGCAAAGTACATTCTTGACGAGGTAAACGTCGGCTGAGGGTAAAACGTTGTGTGATAGTCTCCGCCTGCACCTTCAAGCTTGTCGGCAAGCTTTGTTATTCTGGTATCCTTGTTTCTGCCGACTCCCTGCTCACGCGTCCATATGGGGTACAGTCTGCCGCGAAGGTCAAGATATGAAAACTGCTCACCGCCGCCCATTACGTGCTCGGATTTGTCCGCAGAGAATCTTATCCAAATGCGGTTTATGTTATCTTTCTGTGCGTTTATTTTAACGTATATAAGGCCGTCTTTTTCTTCATTTTCAATCGAAACCCCGTTCTCTTCGCGGCACAAAATCTCATCGGAAATGTCAAAATTTCCTCGGAACATTTTTATCTTTTCACTTCCGGTGCCCGTAAAGAAGGATAATTCACTCGTTATACCATTTATCTTCATTGTTGTCGCCTTCCATATTTGAAGTTATTTCAATAAATACAGGTTCTGTCACGTATGACATTGCAAGACATGTTATGCCCGGAATAAGCGGTATCAGTGCCGGCAGAAGATATCCAATCACAACTACCGCTAAAAGTATAAGTGCAAGCAATATACTCTTTCCTATATTCTTCATGCACAGGTAAAAAACATGCTTTATGTAATCAATTGTCCTTTCTGAAAATCTGGATATATATGCGAACATCCATGTCACAGTAAGCACAAACGGAACAGCATAGAATATTATAAGGACTTTGCTGAGTACAGATGGAATCAGGATGAGAAGATATACAAGCCATATCAGTGTTGCATCTTTAAAATTATCTTTAAAGCCTTTGAAATAAGCTTTCGTCAGATTGCCTCTTTCATGTCTCACTGATTTTGAAACCGCATAATAAAGTGCTGAAGAAGATGCCCCTATTGTCACAAGCGGAAGCGAGCACAAAAGCCAGAGTATTCCTGACCAGATAATATCTATTACTGCAGACGCGACCCGCCCGAACCTTGTGTCATCAAGCATTTTTTTCAATTAAGTTTTCCTCTTATTTTCCAAAAAGCATTTCGAAAAGTGCTTCAAGTTCTTTTTTATAGTGTCCCTTGATTACTGCAAAGTGCGGCTCATATCCCGCCTTCACGCTTGACTCGACTATCTCCCTTGCTTTGCCCTCGGTCTCGACAACGATTGATGTGCCTATAAACTGCTTGGGTTTGTCCAGTGCTTTTCCTTCTTCTATAAAGAATCTGAATGTACCATCGGGTTTTCTTCCTATACGGAATATTGTTGCCTCATCGAATGCTTCGCATCCAAAGTCCATTGCAGGTCCTATTTTGCGGTTCGGATGTACACCGATTTGTGCTCCCGTATCTTTTCTTGCAAGAGAGCATCCTGCCGCACCGCAGTGCCAGAATGTTATTGTGTTCTCTTTTTCGTCAAGTGACACCGGATCGCCGAAAAATGCTGCCTGTCCCGAAAGTTTGGTGCCGATCCACATTGAAAGCGCTCCGTAAATGTCTGCCTCGCAGGCTGCAGCCACGCCGTCATCGTTGAGCATTGAAAGCACGGTGCATACGGGTGTTCCGAACTCTGTGAAGAAATCAGGCCAGCAGCGCGATGCAAGCGCTCCGATGCCCTTATCTTTCACATACTGAGAGTAGGCCTTGTAAAGTCTTGCATAGTCGAGCCTGTTCTTCTCGGGCGTCTTGTCCAGACCGCATGTTGCACACGCTGTTTTATCAAGGTACTCTTTGCACTCTTCATCTGTATAACCTTTTGCGCTTGAGATAAGCTCTCTTGCCTCAATTGCCTCCAGCTCAACGCCGAAAGCCGCCATAAGCTCACCATCAAGAGCTCTTCCGAAGCCAAAGCCCTGCGGTGTATGCCCGATTGCGGCCATTTTAAGCGAGCGCATATCATGCTTTATCTCTGCCGCTTTCACATATGCCTTAATAGCTGTTTGCGTATCTTCTTCATCGGGAGCTCCGAAAACATACTGGAAATTGCCTTTGCCGAATGCGTGAAGTGCATTTGCCGCACTGTAAGCTCCGGTCAGGGAATTAAGTCTGAGTCTTCCGCCGTCTATTACAGGTTCCCGTAAGGTCCATAGCACAACCGGGCAGTCCGGGCATAGTCTCAAAACCTCCGACATATAAGCAGCATTTGCAAATGTGAGATTTTGAAAAACTATAAGGTCAGGGTTAATGCCTGTAAGGAACTCCCTTATGGCATCAACGCTTAAAAGTTTTTCATCCGGCAAAACAAATCTTGAATCTGCCTTTTTAAGCAGTTCCTTGCTCTTTAAAAACTGGTCATCTGCGCTTTCCATATGGAAAGTACCTACGGTTGCGGGAATATATACGGGCTTGAATTCTGACATGGTTTTTCCTCCGGGAATTATAAATTACTGCCATCAATTTTAGTCCCGGCACGCAAATACTGTCAACTCAATCCGTTGACAAAATTCATGCATGGTATTAGCATTTCGTTAAGAAAATAATTCACGGAGGCATGAATATGACTATACATGAAATAAACGAAGAACTGTTTTCTAAATACGGAAGAGTACTGAATTTTTCCGGAACAGAAGAACTTGCGAAAGCTCTTGACGGCATTCCGGTACCTGAGTCGGGCAATAAATATGAAGCCTCGGTAGATGCGCTTGAAAATTGCGCCATCATGGAAGATATCAAAAGAGTCTGCTTCGGCAGTATGGAAATCGAGAGCGGGTACTGTAACGGAAACGGTCATAAATTAAATGCACTTGAGTATCATAAATGCAGTGAAGTTAACTTCACGACTACCGGCATGGTGCTTCTTCTTGCGCTTCCGGAAGATATAAAGGACGGTTATATAGACTCATCAAAAGTTGCTGCTTTCAACATCCCGGCAAATGTTCTTATAGAACTTCATCCTCTTGTCATGCATTTTGCCCCATGCAGAGTGTCCGAAGGCGGTTTCAAATGTCTTGTGGTGCTTGAAAAGGGGACCAATTTACCTCTTGAGCGCGTGAATACATCTGCTGACGGTGAGGAAAAGCTTCTTTGGATGAAAAACAAGTGGATGACCTGCCATGCCGAGTCCCCGCAGGCGGAAAAAGGCGCATTTGTCGGAATTACCGGTGTGAACATCGATACAGAAAACTGTTTCCAAAACTGATTTCATACTGTATAATAAAAACAATCTATGGCGGTCGCAGCTCTCCATAACTTAGTTGCGATTGACCTTAAAAAAGGAGGAGTTATTCCCCTGACTCGGGGTGCGGCATTGTGGAGACATGCCGTATAAGGCACGCGCATTTGCGGTGCTGAGGATATACCCGGCGGAGGCCGTATATCCGGAGTTAAGAAGTATGGCTACTGTACAGCTGAAAAACGTAAAGAAAATCTATCCCGTAGAATCAAGCGAGCAGAGAGCAAGCCGCAAGAAATCCAGAGGAGAAGATTCCGCTCCGAAAAGGACAAACCTTCAGATCACAGATGAAGGTGTTGTGGCGGTTCAGGACTTCAATCTTGACATCGCAGACAAAGAATTTATCGTTCTTGTCGGCCCTTCAGGATGCGGAAAATCCACAACGCTCAGAATGGTTGCAGGTCTTGAGGAAATTTCCGAGGGTGAACTTTACATCGACGGTAAACTCATGAATGACGTTGCACCGAAAGACCGTGACATCGCAATGGTTTTCCAGAACTACGCACTTTATCCTCACATGACTGTCTATGAAAACATGGCATTCTCGCTCAAGCTCCGCAAGGAGAAGAAGGAAGTTATCGATCAAAAGGTACGTGAGGCCGCAGAAATTCTTGATATAACCCAGTACCTCGACCGCAAGCCGAAGGCTCTTTCCGGCGGTCAGCGCCAGAGAGTTGCAATAGGACGTGCAATTGTCCGTGACCCGGCTGTTTTCCTTATGGACGAGCCTCTTTCAAACCTCGACGCAAAGCTGCGCAACCAGATGAGAGCAGAGATTATAAAGCTCCGCGAGCGCATCGATACTACATTTATATATGTTACTCACGACCAGACCGAAGCTATGACTCTCGGTGACCGTATAGTCATCATGCGTGACGGTTACATCCAGCAGATAGGCACGCCTCAGCAGGTCTTCAACAATCCTTCAAACCTCTTCGTTGCAGGATTTATCGGAACACCTCAGATGAACTTCTTTGACGCAAAACTCATAAAAGACGGCGACAAATATTTTGTTGATCTGGCCGGCGAAAAAGTCGAGCTCAGCAAAGAGAAAGAAGAAAGACTTCTTGCAAACAATGTTGAATCCCAGGATGTTACGCTTGGTATACGTCCTGAACACACAACCCTTTCGGACAATGGTGTAGATGCGAAGATTGACGTTTCCGAAATGATGGGTTCATCCGTACATCTTCATGTAACAGCCGAAGGCAAAGACGTTATCATTATTGTTCCGACAACCGAGCTCGAATCCGATAACTTCAAAATGGGTGACAGTGTAAAATTCACATTCGCAGGATCTGTTGCTCATGTCTTCTCAAAAGAGACAGAGAAAAACCTTGAGTGGTGATGCGAAATTCCTAATGGATGTTGTGCAGTGTTGGCATAACATCTGGGCAGATACAATCTCTTACAGTCTTACAGCGAGGTAAAAACCTCGCTGTTTTTTATTCGCACACGCTGCAAATCCGAAATACCGGCATGAAGCAGCGAAACTGTCAGCTGCATGCAATGGAAGTTCACTCCCGTTAATAATGAATCAGCAACAGAAAAATCCGGGGTACGTAAGCACTCCGGATAAATTTTCAATCACAAATACAAAAGACAGCATACAGCGGAACTGATTTGATATTGTTCTCAAACCCGAAGTTTTTCTCGGAAATCCGAAAAGCGTACGCCGGCTTATAGAGATTCATATACTCGTTTAAGCTGACGGCTGTGACATGTTCGCTGCTTTTCACTTCTACAGGAACGATTTTGCCTTTAACGGAAATAACGAAGTCAACTTCCTTGGTTCCTTTATCGTTTCTCCAGAAATACGGCTTGAACCCGGACCGGACAAGTTGTGTGTTCACATAGTTTTCTGTCATGCCTCCTTTAAAATCGGCAAGTTCTTCCTCCATAAAGATGATGTCTTCTGCCCGAATATCCTTTTGAGCAGCGAGAAGTCCCATATCAGATAGATAAATCTTGAAGTCGTCAATGTCTCTGTAGTTTTCCAGCGGCTTTGTAATATACTCAGCACGATAGATTCTTGAAAGCAAACCTGCAGAAATAAGCCATTCAATAGCATTTTCATATTCGGCAGATCGTGCCCCGGTTTTTATTATTTTATATTGAAAACGGGTATTTTTTTTGGAAAGCTGCACCGCGATAGTACTATAAGTAAGCCGTGTCTTTTTGATTTCATTTGTACTTTCCTGGTATTTGCTCATGTCATCCAGATAGTCCATCTGAATTGTTTCAAGTATGTGCCGTACCTGTGTATAGTCCTGTGTATCGATGAAGCGGGCTACGGCTTCCGGCATACCGCCAACGGCAAGATATTGGCGGTAAAGCTTCAGTGCCGTTTCATGGAGGGCACGGGGCATCGGGCTGTCATTGCTGTAGCATTCGCGAATTCTTTCCACGAGATTCTCTTCTCCCATGGCAATAAGGAATTCCTCCATATCCATAGGGTGCATTGTGTAACGGTCTACTTTGCCTACAGGGAATGCGTATTTTTCTCTGTTGACCGCAACCCCAAGCAGACTCCCGGCGGCTATAACATGGTATTCCGGCGCTTCTTCACAGAAGTATTTCAATGATGTCACAGCTCTTTCACAAAGCTGTATTTCATCAAAAACAATTAGCGTATTTCCTCTGGTAATGGTCTGCCCGCTGATATGGGACAGAATCGGAAGAAGATATGCAGGGCTGATATTTTCCTCAAAAGTTGCGGACAGTGTCTCACTGGTTTGGAAATTGAAGTATGCTACATTGTCGTAATTCTGCCGTCCAAATTCGAGGACAGCATAGGTTTTACCTACCTGACGAGCCCCCTGTACAACCAGAGGTTTTCTGTATTTGTTATCTTTCCACTGTTTCAGATACTCTGATATTTTTCGGTACATGTACATATTGCCTGCTCCTTAATTGGAATTCTGTGTTAATTTATAATATCATTATACAGATTTTAATGCAATATCAAACCGTATTTCGCATTATTTTCCAATTGCATTACATGCTAATATGGGCTGCGAATTTCTCCCTCCGCACCTGAAATTTTGAGAACAGATGCTCCACAACTTGAGTTTGTATCTGTGACTTTTGCCGCATACAGGAGCAACTTCAATTTTCGCCCAATTTCTGCAGACGATTATCAGCATATATGCTGATAATTATTCTTCTTTATGATAAAATCGACGCATACAAAATTATATAAAGGAAGCGTGCTTATCTCACAGCAGAATCAGAAAGCACACATCAATGTTATGAATGCTTATCTTATAAAAATAACAGCAAAAAATGTTCAGCCACCTGTATGGTGGAAATTATTTATTCCTTCGGGAATATCATTTTCGTCGCTAAGCATTATAGTTGATGAAATTGCCAACATTGAGCACCAGAGTGATTTCCGTTTTATTTTTTATCAAAAGGCGGATATCTACGAACCTACTGATGAGCATCCCTTGACAAAAAGCTATCAAAATACTGTCGCCAGTGCTTCAGAAAATTGCATTATGGATTTCTTTGATAAAGAAAAAACCGCAACATATCACAATGGCTATGCTGCATTCAAGATTGAGATTGTTGACCGCTGTGATTTTGAGTCCATTGAACATCCTACGCTAGAAAATTTAAGAACCGCCGATGTTGGTGATACTCTAAGCCGGATGTCTCATATACTATTCAAGTCCGTGCAAGAAAACATCTATCCAACACAAAAAGATCTGATTTCACAATCAAAAGACAATACATATACTATTCCTGTTTGCACATCTTCTTCGGGGCGAGAAGGTGCATATATCAAATCCGGCCGTGAAGAGTTAAGAGGGCTCATTGACTCCCTCGATACCAAGGCTGCATTTTTTCCCGAAAACCGCAATTTTAGCACCAGATATTCTTATAAATCTCTGCTCGAATGTTATAAAAAATCCGATCTTTTAGACCTTGCAATGCAAGTTGGTATCCCTGGGTATAGCAAAATGAATTCTTCACAGCTTGTCAGCGAACTGTGTTTTTATCTCCCGCAACCTGCTGTTATGAAGAAATTCTTTTGTATGTATTCCGATGAAGTAATTGAGGTTTTTGAAAAGGCTCTTAAGGCAAACGGATCATATTCACTACCCGAAAACGAGCGCAACTTGCTGGATTATCCTTCGTACAACGGCTATGTATTTTATGGCGGCAAACATTCCTATGTTGATATACCAAAAGAGCTGAACGCAGCCTACGAAGAGATAAGCACACCGGAATTCAAAGAAACCAGAGCCAAAGTCAAGTGGGTGATGAACTGTCTCAACAAAATTGTACCTCCGTATTATGCTGTAATCCCTATGGCAAAATTCTGCCGTATATGCCGCAGGTCGTCAGCTCCCGAAATTAAGCCCGAAGAGGTTCCCGGTCTTTTGCGTTTTATTCCTGAAGAGGAAAAACAATGTGTCATACGCGATGACCTTATAATGACACAGCAGCTTTATAAGGATTTTGAGATTTATAGCATGATTCGCAAATCACAAGAGGGCAAGCAGTATTACATAATGAGACAGCATGAAATCGAAGATATTTTGAAGAATGGATATCCATCGGCTGAGCCCAGCCACAAACGCTGCAAAGCTTTTCTTATGAATGAATTTAAGTTATGCGACTCCACTGCATCCAGTCTTACAAGTGAGCTTCATTTGCTCTGCGTTTATCGGCATAAGTTTTCCGAAGCAATCAATACTTTGTCCGACTTCGGCATTGAACTTTCCGAAAGTCAACTGAAGGAATTAACAGCAATTTATATGCAAATGTCGAACAATTCTCCGTCCTCATATAATTGCGGATATACACCGAGTGCCATGCACAGCGCCGGAAATCAGAAGAGTGATTCAAACGGCTTACCATCAAATATTATCAAATTCAAATAGCCGCATTCGCAAAATTGCTTTTCAAAAGCTCCACCGGAAATTTCCGGTGGAGCTTTTATCAGGCTAATATGATTTTGTAATAGTTTCACGCGGTCATCTGACCTCTGTGAATGTTTCCGGATTATTTGTCAAGACCAAGCTCTTTCAGAGCTTCTTTTCTTGATACGTTCCAGCGTCCCTTTTCATCGATGCCTGTGAACTTAATGTAAGTCTTGTCGCCTATGTTGAGGACGTCTTCAACCTTCTCGGTACGTTTAAACTCGAGATCCTTTATATGGCACATTGCATCTTTGCCCGGCTTTATTTCAATAAATGCACCGAGATTTGAAATGATGCGGACAACTGTTCCCTCATAAATCTGTCCGACTTCCGGCTCAAAAACGATATCCTCGATTGTCTGACGTGCTGTACGGCAGGCTTCTATATCCGAAGAAGCAATGTAAATTGTGCCGTCGTCTTCAATCTCAATCTTGCATCCGGTATCGGCTGTTATCTTCTGGATAACTTTTCCGCCTGAACCGATAACTTCGCGGATCTTGTCGGGATTTATAATCATCTGGATCATCTTCGGAGCTGTCTTTGCAAGTTCCTTGCGCGGCTCGGGGATAGCTTTAAGCATAATCTCGTCAAGAATCTGGAAGCGTGCTTCTTTGGTTATAGCAAAAGCTTCTTTTACTATTTCATGCTTAAGTCCGTCGTTCTTAAGGTCCATCTGGATAGCGGTGATACCCTGCTTTGTTCCGGCTACCTTGAAGTCCATCTCGCCGTGGAAGTCTTCAACGCCCTGGATGTCGATGAATGTTGTGAAGTCATCGCCGTCCTGGATGAGTCCGCATGAGATGCCGGCAACCGGTGCTTTAATGGGAACGCCTGCGTCCATAAGTGCAAGTGTTGAGCCGCAGATAGAGCCCTGTGATGTTGAGCCGTTTGAAGAAAGAACTTCTGAAACTACACGGATCGTGTAGGGGAAGTCTTCAACGGAAGGAATAACCGCGTCAAGTGCCTTTTCAACAAGTGCACCGTGTCCGTACTCTCTTCTGCCGGTTGAACGGCTGGCACGGGCTTCGCCTGTTGAGTAAGACGGCATATTGTAATGATGCATGAAGCGCTTTTCTTCCTCTTCCCAGATTGTGTCGAGCTTCTGGGCTTCATCGAGGACTGCAAGAGTTGCGATAGAAAGAACCTGTGTCTGGCCGCGGGTGAAAAGGCCTGAGCCGTGAACCACGGGGAGAACTCCGACTTCTGCAGCAAGAGGACGTATTTCGTTCATGGCACGTCCGTCAACGCGCTTGCCGGCGAGGAGCCACTTCTTTACAACCTTCTTCTGAATCTTATAAAGAATCTCATCCATGTAGTTCATCATGTCAGGATGCTCTTCTTCGTATTTCTCCTGCATCGCGGTAACCCATTCGTTTACGCGCTGTTCACGGACATTCTTGTCATCTGTGTCCATGCAGTATTCCATGCCTTCAAATTCATTCTCAACGAGCTTTTCAAAAAGCTCATCGTCGAATGCCGCATGTTCGTATTCGAACTTCGGCTTGCCTATTTCCTCAACCATCTTGTCAATAAGGTCAAGAACCGGCTGGAGATGCTCGTGAGCCTGAAGGATTCCTTCATACATAACGTCATCGGGAACCTGATCTGCCTCGGATTCAATCATGACTATCTTCTTGTGGGTTGCTGCGATAGTCGTGGTCATTCTGTTATTTTCTTTTTCAGCCTTTGTCGGGTTGAAGAGATATTTCTCACCATCCCAGCCAAGAACGATGCCCGCAATAGGTCCGTTGAACGGAACATCGGAGATTGATACCGCTGCGCTTGCACCGATCATTGCTGTGATTTCGGGTGAGCAGTCACGGTCTACGGCAAGAACTTCGCATGCAATTACAACATCGTTGCGGAGATCTGTCGGGAAAAGAGGACGCATCGGTCTGTCTATAAGGCGTGATGCGAGAACTGCGGGAAGAGAGGGCTTTCCTTCACGGCGCATGAAGCTGCCGGGGATGCGGCCTACCGCATAGAGCTTCTCGTTGAAGTCAACTGAGAGCGGGAAGTAGTCCGTGCCGTCCTTGGGACGAGCGGATGCAGTGCATGTTACAAGCACTACGGTCTCACCGTAAGAAACAAGAACCGCTGCATTGCAAAGCTCTGCGAGCTTGCCGACTTCCATTGTCAGCTTGCGGCCTTCGTAATCCATTTCATACTTACGGTAATTTGGGAATTCTTTGTTTTTGATAATCATTCTATTTCTCCTATAAAAATCAGGGTACAACAATATTCGGTTGTACCCTGACTAAAAAATACCTTCTAATACCCCTCGGCGATGAACAATCCTTACTTGCGGATGTTCAGTTTTGCAATAATTGCACGATAACGTTCGATGTCTTTCTTTGCTAAGTAGTCAAGAAGACGTCTGCGCTTACCGATCATCTTCTTCATTCCAAGACGGCTGTGGTCGTCATTGGGATGCTGCTCGAGATGTGCTGTGAGCTCACGGATACGCTCGGTGAGGATAGCAATCTGAACCTCGGGTGAACCGGTGTCATTTTCGTGTGTTGCATTTGCGGAAATAACTTCTGTCTTTTTCTCTTTGGTAATCATTTGATAAATTCCTTTCTCATTTGGCTTATCCTGCGGCTGAGTCAGAGGCTGAAAGGAAGCCTTAAAACCAAGTCCGCGGACACATGCCCGAAGATAGTACCATTATTGTAAATAAAAGTCAACAAAAACGGTCAAAAATATTTTTCAAAAAAAGCTACGCCATGCGTGCTTATTTTCCCTTCATAACAGCCTTCATACGCTGGCCGTGGTCGAGAATTGATTTGCGCAGTCTGAGGTTCTGCGGCGTTACCTCGAGCAGCTCATCGTCTGCGAGAAACTCCAGGCACTGCTCAAGGCTGAGCTGTCTCGGTGGGACCAGTCTCAAAGCTTCGTCTGAGCCGGACGCTCTTGTATTGGTAAGGTGCTTTGTGCGGCAGACGTTCACGGGGATGTCCTCCTGCTTGGGGCACTCGCCTACGACCATTCCGCCGTATACCATTGTGCCGGGTGTGATGAACATCACACCGCGCTCCTGGGCATTCCATATGCCGTATGCAACAGCTTCGCCCGTTTCATGGGCAATAAGCGATCCCGTATGGCGGCGTACAAGATCTCCCTTATACGGCTGATACGAATCAAACACGCTTGCCATGATTCCTTCGCCTTTTGTATCGGTCATAAACTCGTTTCTGTATCCGAAAAGACCTCTTGACGGAACAAGAAACTCCATTTTCATACGGTTTCCGACAGGATTCATTTCAACGAAGTCGCCTTTTCTCGATCCGAGCTTTTCCATTACGGAGCCCATGCAGTCCTGAGGAACGTCAATAACCACTCTTTCAACCGGCTCGCACATCTTGCCGTCAATTTCCTTATACAGCACACGGGGCGGTGAGACCTGGAATTCATATCCCTCTCGCCGCATCGTTTCAATAAGGATTGAAAGGCTAATCTCGCCGCGTCCCGCGACATTGAAGCTGTCGGTTGCGCCGTCTACATCGGAAACTCTCAGCGACACATCCTTCATCGTCTCACGGTAAAGTCTTTCCGATATCTGTCGTGATGTAACAAATTTGCCTTCTTTTCCCGCAAACGGACTGTCGTTTACGGAAAATGTCATTTCAAGTGTAGGAGCACCTATCTTAACAAAGGGCAACGGCTCGGCATATCCTTTTGCGCAGACCGTGTCACCGATTGTGACATCGCCTATGCCGCTCATCGCTATTATATTTCCGGCTGATGCTTCCGTAACGGGGGCTCTTTCAAGTCCTTCAAACTGGTATAATGACACAGCCTTTGCCTTTTTGGGCGCTTCATCCGGATTGTGGTAGTTGCAGACTTCAATTTCCTGGTTCTGCTTTATTATTCCGCGCTCTATTCTGCCTATTGCTATGCGTCCGACATACTCATTGTAGTCAATAGAGGATACCAGCATCTGGAAAGGAGCTTCAGTATCGGTGTCGGGTGACGGGATATACTCGAGAATTGTCTCAAAAAGGGGCTTGAGGTCAGTGCCCACAACGTCCGGGGAATAGCTGGCCGTCCCCTGGCGTCCGGAGCAGAAAAGCATCGGGGAATCAAGCTGCTCATCTGTTGCGTTAAGATCTATTAAAAGCTCAAGAATCTCGTCAATAACAGCATGTATACGCTGGTCGGGACGGTCTATCTTGTTCACAACAACTATAACTCTGTGCCCGAGTTCAAGTGCGCGTGAAAGCACAAAACGTGTCTGGGGCATCGGTCCTTCCGCTGCATCAACAAGCAAAATAACACCGTTTACCATTTTGAGTATACGTTCAACTTCTCCTCCGAAATCGGCATGTCCCGGAGTGTCCACTATATTTATTTTTGTATCGCCGTACCATACTGCTGTATTTTTAGCCATTATGGTTATTCCGCGCTCGCGCTCAAGATCGTTTGAGTCCATAACGCGCTCAACCACGTCCTGATTTTCGCGGTAAACGCCTGACTGTTTGAGCATCTCGTCAACCAGTGTGGTCTTGCCGTGGTCAACGTGCGCTATTATTGCTACATTTCTCAGCTTATCCATAGATTTTCTTACCTTTTCTTAATTTCTCACAAACAAATTGGAATTTTAGCACTTGCCTAGATAAATTGCAACATTTATAATAATATAGTTATGAGTTACAATTTCTTTGCTTACATATCCAGGATGAAGTACATCGGGCGCTGGAGCCTGATGAGGAATTCACTTCCTGAAAACATTCAGGAGCACAGTCACATGGTGGCTGTAATTGCGCATGCACTCGGTGTCATAAGGAGAGACATATTCCATGAAGAGTGCAATCCCGAAAAGTGTGCAACCGCTGCGCTTTATCATGACTGCAGCGAAATTCTGACGGGCGATCTTCCGACACCGATCAAGTACTACAATGATGAAATTCAAGATGCATACAAACAGGTTGAAAAGCTTGCAAGCGACAAGCTGCTCAATACCCTCCCCGAGGAAATGCGCGAAGCATTTGCGCCCGCGCTTTATGAGCAGGAATATTATGATATAGTCAAGGCCGCCGACAAGCTGTCAGCTTACATTAAATGCATTGAAGAGCGCCGCGCCGGAAACGATGAATTTATAAGCGCCGAGGCTCAGACAAGAAAGAAACTTGAAGCAAACGCCATGCCTGAAGTCAGATACTTTCTTGACAATTTCATCCCGGCTTTTGAAAAGACACTTGACGAACTGGGGACTATTGAATAATGGAACAGTCTAAACTTGACAGAATAAATGCCCTTGCGCATCTTGCAAAAGAGCGCGATCTTACGCAAGAAGAGCTAGATGAACGGGATACGCTCAGAAAAGAGTACATCGCCGAATGGCGCCGCAGCACGATAGAACTTCTCGAAAACACTTACATTGTGGACGATCAGGGCAACAAGCACAAATTGGAGAAAAAAGATGGACCAAAACAATAAAGTCAAAAAAAGAGTTGTTAGACTTATAGGCGGCATAGCTTTCACCATAGTCTTTGCCATATTTGCCTATATAAGCTGCTATTACGCACCGCACAGCAACGAGGTATATACCGGAAATTCCGACGTGCCCGAAGACTGGGAAACCGGCGTAATCCAGGAGCTTTTCCGCCCTCGTCAGGCCAAACGCGATACCGAGACGCAATCTTTTGAAGAAGTCTCAGACGATGTGCAGCCAGCACCTGCCGAAGCAGAACCCGCCGCGGAAGATGCCGAGCCCGCTGCGGAGGAAACAACTCCCGAGGAAGTATTAACCCCTGCAGCCCTAAAGGCCCAGGAAAAAGGTCTTCCGACACCTCCGGATATTGATATAACCGAGTGGCAGTACATGCTTGTAAATCCGACTCATCTTCTTTCATCGGATTATGCTCCGACTCTTGCCTACCTCAATATGACAGCCGATGACACGGACATCCGCAGCGATTACGATGCCAACAGATGCCCGGTAGATGAAAAAATAGCCGAGGCACTTTCAGCATTTACAAGAGCATGCAAGGATGCCGGGCTTCCCGTATATCTTTCCTCCGGATACCGCTCATACGATGAGCAGATGTACCTTTTCAACAGGAAAGTCAGCCAGGGGTACACGGAAGAGGTTGCAAAGACAATCGTTGCTTATCCCGGCTCGAGTGAGCACCAGTCGGGTCTTTGCTGCGATATAACGGATTACTATCATGAACTGAAAGACAGTTCTCTTGCCGATACCGATACATTTAAATGGCTTAACGAGCACTGTGCCGAATACGGATTCATTTTAAGATATCCCGAAGATAAAAGCGGCGGCGCCGATACTATAACAGGTGTTATTTACGAGCCCTGGCACTTCAGATATGTAGGTGTTGAAGCTGCAACATATATGAAAGAAAACAATCTTTGTTTAGAGGAATTCGTTGAACTTTATGAGTAAAAAAATAATAAGTTTTGTACTCGCCGTTTTAATACTGGCATCGCTTTGCATAACAGCTTTTGCAGATGACAGCGATGTAAACAGTGATGCCGCTCTTCAAAAAAACGTCGGCTACCGTGATGACGGGCTTCCCGATATAGACCCGTACAAATGGCCTTTTATGCTTGCCAACTCATATAACAGCATAGGACTTTACAATTATGCGGGTGTAAACATATCCTACCTATATTCAAGCGGCATAGACAGCAGAATACTTGACGATGCAGTTGCATTCATTGAAGCAACCCGTCAGGCCGGTTATGAGGTCTATGTCAACCGCGGCCATATGAGCTGGGAGTATTATCTTTGCGGGCACTACCAGAGCCTTATTGAACAGAAATACGGAGATGCCTACCATGCGGCTTTAAACGAACTGCCTCCCGGATGCGATGACCACCAGACGAGCATATCCTTTGACATCTGTGTCGATTCGCGCTATCAAGGTGATTATGCCTCAGTAGATCCGTCGGCGAAAGAATCCGAGGCGTTTGATTATATGAGTAAACACTGTGCCGAGTACGGATTCATTGTAAGATATCCGGAGGACAAATCCGACTACTACGGTGTTGCCTGCCCCGGTGCCCATTTCAGATATGTAGGTGTTGAGGCCGCAACATATATAATGGAAAACAATCTCTGTCTGGAAGAGTTTCTCCTGCTCTACGGATACCCTGTGAATCTCGGAACAGCCGTCAAGGACGGGGCCGGGGAAAAAGATAACTACTGATGAGTAAAAAAGCAAAAAACTTAATTTCTTTGCTTTTAAACCTTTTTATTGTGATTGATATGGTGTACTGCATAAGCACCTTTTTCACAAAAGGCGGTCAGGGCAATATGGCTGTTGCAAGCTGGCGGGCTTTTAGATATTTTACGATTGACTCAAATGTTCTTTGTGCACTTTCCTGTGCCGCTGCGGCATATTTCAACATAAGGGGACTCAAAGCGGGCGAGCTTATTCTTCCTTCCTGGGCCGTCGTTTTCAAATTTGCGGGGACTGTGGCCGTCACCGTCACATTTCTTGTGGTAATGCTCTTTTTAGGACCGACGCAGGGATATGGCATAATGATGGAAGGCGTAAACGCCTATATGCATCTTTACAATGCGCTTGCCGCTCTTCTTGGTTTTCTCGTATTTGAAAAGGGATTCCCGTTCCCGAAAAGCCGTTTTCATCTCGGAAATTTATCCGTCATTATTTACGGCACGCTGTACCTCATAATGGTGCTCATACTCAAATTATGGCCGGATTTCTACGGATTCAACACAGTTATCAAGTGGTGGATAAGCTATCCCGGGATGATAATATTCGGGTATGGGTTGTCATTTCTCATTTGGAGATTGTATACCGCCAAAAAATCGTGAAATCAAAATCGCGCGGATTTATCCGCGCGATTACTTTTTTAGAAATTAAATATTCCCGGGAGAAGGGTCGAGAGCTTATAGCTCACATACTGTCCTCCGCCTTTTGCTATAAGCACTTCCATATCCGGAGAAAACTCCGCAAGGAATTGCCTGCATGCGCCGCATGGGTAGCAGTAATCCTGGCTGTCGGCATAAATTGCGATGCGTAAAAACTCTTTGTGACCTTCGCTCACAGCTTTGCAGCATGCTGTCCTCTCTGCACATATTGTGCTTCCGAGGGCCGCATTTTCTATATTGCAGCCTGTAAATACCGTGCCGTCCGTACATTCGATTGCGGCACCTACATTGAAATGTGAATAAGGTGTATAGGCATTCATTGATGCCTCTTTTGCTCTTGATAACAAGTCTCGATCTGTCATTGCTCTTCTGCCTCCTCGGTTTTTATCTCGGTTGAAAACTGTATCTGCCAGTTGGTAAAATTGTAAAGTGGGTTTCCGGCATTCGGATCAAGACCTCTTATCGCCGCACGGTGTGTAATGAGTTGCTGCTTCTCAAAGCCTATTACGACAAAGTACGGGTCAGATGTCAAAATATATTCACAAAATGCCTGGTAGTTTGATTTTCTTGATGTATCACTTGAAGCGAGATAGTTGTAAAGAAGCGTTTCATAGCCGTTGCCGGTTGAGTTCGTGTAGTTTATGTTCGAATATTTGTTGGAGTCGGTACGTTCCTGTATAAGTTCCGTTATGTCAAAATTATTGCGCAGCTTTACCTCACCGTAGTACATGTCAAACTCTATTTCTTCGAAATCCTCGTCTTCTCTTTGTTCCTTTGTGAAATTTTCATAGTCTGTGAGAGCATTGTAGTAGTCATCCCAGGTAAGTTCCTGTGCTTCGACATTCAGACCTATTGAAGCCATGTCCGAAATAAATCTGTTGACAATGCCTGCCTTTGCTGAGCTGTCGCTGCAGAGGATTATCCTCAATGTAAAAGGAACTCCAAGATACTCAAGGACCCCGTCATCGTTGTTGTCTATAAAACCGTTGTTGGTAAGAATTGTCAGGCACTTGTCAAGGTCATACTTAAGCGTGTCGTTCAGTTCATCCGGATAATAGTCAACTGTCGGATACGCGGGAATTGCGGAGGCGACCGCATTGTTTTTAAGAAGCGTTGTGATATATGACCTGTCAAACGCAAACTGCATTGCGTATCTGAAGCCCGGCATCATTGCAACGTCTTCATCGCGGTTGAATGCTACAAAATGCATATTGGTCGTCGCATAAGTATGGATTTCGTTTGTGGATGCATAGCCGAGGTTTGTATAGCTTGTGGGATCGTTGATTACAACATCGATATACGAATCTTCAAATGCAGAAATTATGCTTTCGGCATCGGCATACTCTTTAAGATAAATCGTATCGAGCTGCAAATTCTCATAGTCTTTGTGCCCCTCATATGCTTTGAGCATTTCGGAAGTCTGCACGGTATATTCTTTGCCGGTATTCTCGTTAGTCTTCGTTTCTTCGTCTATTACAAAATAATACGGACCCGAACCCATCGGGAATGTGTCGTCATTTGTTCCGTACTTTATAACAGGTATGTTAAGAAGCTTTATAAAGAGAGTATCGCCTACACCTACGGTCACCACCAGTTTGTCATCACCGTCGGTTGCCGAGCCCATGTACGAGCGGAATCTCCCGCTGTAACGGTCTGAGTTTACCGCTCTTTCGATAGAGTAGCGTATATCCTTTGATGTAATGTTCGTCCCGTCGTGAAACGTGCGGCTTGTGTCTATTGTAAGGTTCCACGTTGTTGCAGCATCGTTGTATGACCATTCGGTTATTACGTTCGGGATAACATTGAAGTCGTTGTCCAGCTCAACCATGTTCTCATAAACCAGCGAACACACAAGCTGGTTTGAGTGGTTTGTAGCGACAAGAGGGTTGAACGAATACTTTGTATTCATATTAAGCGAAAAAACATCGTCGGCTGCAGGCGCCATAGTAAGGTCCACACCCTCCGTTGAGTCCGGTATGTCTCCCTGCTGCCATCCGGTACCGGGGAGAGTACATGCGCTCATACAAAGCATGCATATTATTAAAATAAGAAGAATTACTCTTTTCATAGCATAATTACACTGACCTGGCTCCCGCGTTTGATGTTGTTTTTAAGCGTATAGCGGTGTGACCAGTACTTATCATGGCTGCAGAAGGTGCATTCGGAGGATATATCTATATTCTCCTCCTTTATTCCAAGCTGCATAAGCCGTATTTTATTTGCAAGTCTTAAGTCGGGGAAATATTTATCTCCCCGCTTTTCTATATAAAAATCTCCTATGTACCGGTGTATGGCATCAACGACGTCTTCATCGACTTCAAAGCAGCACCGGCCTATGGAAGGTCCCATTGCGCAGCGGATGTTTTCCTTTTTTGCTCCGAGCGATTCCATTGCCGAGACGGCATTTGAAAGGATGTCTGCGCACGACGAGCGCCATCCGCAGTGAACCGCCGCAACAGCGTGCCCTTCGCTGTCTGAAAGGAGTGCCGGAATGCAGTCTGCGGTAAAGCACATAAGCGGAAGTCCTTTTTCGGATGTAACGATACCGTCGCATTCATACGGAACATGACCGAGGCACGTGTGTTTATCTTCAGATGTGACAATCCTGACAATGTTTCCGTGAACCTGTTTTGTTACGGCCGCATCATTTTCACCGACGCCGAAAAGTTCACAGACCCGGCGGTAATTCTCATGCACGCAATCGATGTCGTCACCGCGGTCCGAACCTAGGTTCAGTGTGGCAAAGTCTCCTTTTGAAACTCCGCCTATCCTCGTCGTAAACGCGTTTTTTACACCGAGTATATCCGATGTGACATATTCAATTTGATTTACTCGTTCCGTCCGCAGCATTTTTTATATTTAAGACCGCTCCCGCACGGGCAGGGGTCGTTCCTCCCCGGCTTGGCCACTTTCTTTACAGGTTTTTTCTTCTGGGGTGCTTCGCCTGAATTGGCGGAAATGTTTTTCGCGACGGCTTTTCTTTCAACTTCCCCTTCCTTGCGGACACGGACAGTGAAAAGACGTTTCGCCGTTTCAACGCGAATTCCGTTTACCATCGCCTCAAACATATCGAAGCCTTCCTGCTTATATGCATCTATCGGCTTTGTATTGCCATATCCGCGAAGTCCGATGCCGCGCTTTAAGTCATCCATCGCATCGATATGGTCCATCCAGTACTCGTCAACGACACGCAGCATAACAACTCTTTCAAGCTCACGCATTAAAGGATTGCCGTTTGGCATAAGCCCGAATGCTTTTTCGCGGTCTTCATATACCTTGTATGCCTTTTCAACCGCCTGCTCAAACTGCTCGGGTGTGTATCCTTCCGGCATTGTCGTCTCAACATACTCAGGGATCATTTTCTGAATCTGCTGCCCTATATCCTCGCCGTCAAGAACTTTTCTGCGCTCGCCGTAGATTATTTCGCGCTGCTTGTTCATGACATCGTCGTATTCAAGGACTGTTTTACGTACCTGGAAGTTGCGGCTTTCAACCGTCTTCTGCGCCTGCTCAATTGCGTTTGAGAGCATTTTTGCATCAAGCGGTGTATCTTCATCGAGGTCCATGGCATCCATCATGCCCATGACTCTGTCAGAACCGAAAAGGCGCATTATATCGTCTGTCATTGCAAGGAAGAAACGGCTCTCGCCGGGGTCTCCCTGACGTCCGGAGCGGCCTCGCAGCTGGTTGTCTATACGTCTTGACTCATGGCGCTCGGTGCCGAGTATGAAAAGACCGCCGGCTTCCTTTACCCTGGCTGCTTCTTCTTCATTCACGGGATTTCCGCCGAGCATTATGTCCGTGCCTCGGCCGGCCATGTTGGTTGCAATTGTGACTGCGCCGAATTTACCCGCCTGGGCCACTATCTCGGCCTCTTTTTCATGGTACTTGGCATTGAGCACAGTGTGCGCTATACCGCGCTTTTTAAGAAGGGACGAGATATATTCACTCTTTTCAATTGACACCGTACCTACGAGAACCGGCTGACCTTTTTCATGGCACTTAATAATCTGATCTATTATTGCCCGGTTTTTACCCGCATCGTTTTTAAATACGACATCCGGATGGTCAATTCTTACTACCGGTTTGTTTGTGGGAATCTCGACTATGTCAAGATTGTATATTGCCTGAAATTCCTCTGCCTCTGTAGCTGCGGTACCGGTCATGCCCGAGAGCTTGTCATAAAGGCGGAAATAATTCTGGAATGTGATTGTGGCGAGCGTCTTGTTCTCTTTTTGAACGTTTACATGCTCTTTGGCCTCGATTGCCTGATGGAGGCCTTCGCTGTACCGGCGTCCGAACATAAGACGTCCCGTGAATTCATCGACAATAATTATCTCGCCGTCTTTTACTATATAGTCAATGTCACGTTTCATTATGCCGTGGGCTTTCAGCGCCTGATTTATATGGTGTGAAAGCGTGGCATTTTCCATGTCTGCAAGGTTTTCAAGAGAGAAATATTTCTCGGCCTTTGCAATTCCTCTTGCAGTCAAAGTGGCGCTTTTTGCTTTTTCGTCGACAACATAGTCGGCATCTATATCCTCTGCTTCTTCTTCCTTGTCGTCAGTCGTCGTGACAACGAGCTTTTTAAGAGTGCAAACAAAGTTGTCCGCCTGCCGGTAAAGGTCTGTAGATTCGTCTCCCTGACCTGAAATTATGAGAGGTGTTCTTGCCTCGTCTATAAGGATTGAGTCAACCTCGTCTACGATTGCGAAGCTGTGTCCGCGCTGAACCATCTGGTCTTTGTATATGGCCATATTGTCACGGAGATAGTCAAATCCCATCTCGTTATTGGTTCCGTAAGTGATATCGCAGTTGTATGCCTCGCGGCGCTGGTCGTTTGTGAGATCGTGCACTATAAGTCCGACACTCAGCCCGAGAAAGCGGTGGACCGCTCCCATCCACTCACTGTCGCGGCTGGCCAGATAGTCGTTTACGGTTACTATGTGAACGCCCTTTCCTGCAAGTGCATTCAAATATGAAGGCATAACGGCAACAAGGGTTTTTCCTTCGCCGGTCTTCATTTCGGCTATTCTGCCCTGATGAAGAACTATTCCGCCTATTATCTGAACATAGAAAGGCTTCATGCCTATTACTCGCCAGGCTGCCTCACGTGCGGTTGCAAACGCTTCAACCAAAATATCGTCGAGAGTTTCCCCGTTTGCAAGTCTTTCTTTAAATTCATCGGTCTTCGCACGAAGCTCTTCATCCGTCATTGAAGCGTACTCGTCTTCAAGTGCCGCCACTTTATCCGCAACCGGATAGATTTTTTTCAGTTCGCGCTCCGTATAGGAGCCAAAAATTTTATTAAAAATACTCATAACATTTGAATTATACTACATAATTATGAATAAAAAAAGTTAAAAAGCTTCGAGCGCCGCACTTGATATTTGAACCGCTTATGGTAGAATAAATCCATTATGACAAAAATCGGTTTTTCAAGTGAAAAATACAACGAACTGCAGTCGCAGAATATCCGTGACCGCATATCCCAGTTCGGCGGAAAGCTGTATCTTGAATTCGGAGGGAAGCTCTTTGATGACTTCCATGCATCAAGAGTAATTCCGGGTTTTGAGCCCGACAGCAAAGTCAAGATGCTCCTCGAAATGAAGGACGAGGCTGAAATAGTCATCGCAATTTCAGCCGATGACATAGAGCGTTCAAAGCGCCGCGGCGATTTGGGAATAACATACGACGATGACACACTGAGGCTTATAGACGCATTTTCCGGAATAGGTCTTTATGTTGGCTCCGTTGTAATAACGCACTTCCGCGGTCAGCCGGCTGCCGAAAAGTTCCAGGAAAGACTCAACAAGCTCGGCATCAGGGTATACAGGCATTTTATCATTCCCGATTACCCGCAAAACGTGCAGCTTGTAATCTCCGAAGAAGGTTTCGGCAAAAACGACTATATTGAGACATCGAGGCCGCTTGTTGTCGTCACAGCTCCCGGTCCCGGAAGCGGAAAAATGGCGACATGCCTTTCCCAGCTTTATCATGAGCACAAGCGTGGAATCACCGCCGGATACGCAAAATTTGAAACCTTCCCGGTATGGAATCTCCCGCTCAAGCATCCTGTCAACCTTGCATATGAAGCTGCAACCGCCGACCTTGACGATGTCAATATGATTGACCCGTTCCATCTTGAAGCTTACGGCGTCACAACCGTAAACTACAACCGCGACGTTGAGATATTCCCCGTACTCGAGGCAATGTTCCGTCAGATATACGG
>R06__coassemble_158_pt1 | contig 25623 bp, 15 predicted proteins | sample R06__metabat2_high_PE_027 | metagenome-assembled genome bin R06
TGAGCAAAGCTTATGCATGAAACATGCCCGTGTTACGAAACTCGAACCCACCTCTTCGGATGCGGTCAAAATGCCCCGGGATGTGGAAATGCTACAAGGTCAATAACTCATTAGGGCAAAATAAAAGCCTCCGAAGTTCTTGTAAGCTTCGGAGGTTCTTGTTAGTTTAGTTGTTTAAATCGGTTATTGGCAAGTAAGGTTTGTAAAACTTATTATTTTGCCTCGATGGTAACACCTTCACCATCATCATCGCATGAGATAGTCCAACCAGTTGTAGAAGCGTCAACATTCTGTCCGCCAATCGTACTGTCGGAAGAATAATCTGTTCCCTGCCAACCATCCTGTGTCTGGACTGCATCAACATCTATATCATCTGGAAGTGCATCATCGGTGCCGTCCCATCCGAGTAATGCAGCAACCTGTTCAGCATAAGCAGCACGGATGTTAGCAGCATCTGTAGATTCTCTTGCCTTCTCAAGCTGTGCTGTGAAAATAGGAATGCTGATAGCAACCAGTACGGCAATAATTGCAACGACAATCAGTAATTCAGCAAGGGTAAAGCCTTTAGATTTTTTCATTTCTTTTCTCCTCTTGTCTTTATTATATTATTTTTATTTCAAACCATGCAGAAAACACTACATGTTAAAATACAATTTCTGTACGTATTCTGTGATTTGCAAGCACAAATCGTACACCTGATTCATGTAAAATATTACATTGAATTATACATTGAAAACATCGGCATGTAAAGTGCAATCACTATAAATCCTATGACCACGCCAAGCACTACCGTTATAATCGGCTCCAGCATACCGAGCGCTTTATTGGACGCCTGTTCGACCTCGCTGTCGAAGTATGCTCCTATTGTGTCGAGTGTTTCGCTCAATGTTCCGGATTCTTCGCCTACCGCCGTCATTTCGGTAAGAAGAGGCGGAAAACATTCATTGCCCTTTAAAACCGTCCCAAGCTTCTTTCCTTCTTCAATTCCGGCAACCGCCTGACTTACGGCTGTTCCTGCCGCGTAGTTATCCATAACTCTTCCGGTGGCAGTCAACGCTCTTGTAGTTTGAAGTCCGGATGAAAGAAGCGTAGTCATAGTATTTGCAAACTGTGCTGCTGCGTTCATTGTGTTTATGTTTCCGAGTATTGGCAGCTTAAGCATAATATTTGCTATTTCCATGCGTCCTTTTTCCGTGTTTTTATAAACTCTGATTCCAATCACACATAAAAGGATTAATGCTAATATAACCGGCCACCATTTATTGAAAAAGTTATACATACCAAGAAGTATTTTTGTAGGTCCCGGTAAATCTCCTCCGGCAGAGTATATAACCTCCGATACAACAGGTACGGTCACATTTACGACAACCGCTATAACTATTACTGCAAGTATAAGCAAAAACGCCGGATACGTCATGGCACTTTTTACCTTGGAGTGCAGTTTATATGATTTCTCATAGTATGCTCTAAGCTTTTCAAAGCTCGTCTCAAGCGTACCGGACTCTTCGCCCGCTCGGATTGTCTCAACAAACGTTACCGGGATCTTTTTTCCTCTGGACTCAATGCTTTGGGCAAGTGAATATCCCGCTTCGACGTCCTCTTTTACCTCTCCGAACACACGCTTTAAATACTTATCCGTTGTCTGCTCACTGACAATCTCCGTAGCTCTGGCAGATGAAATGCCCGCCCGGAGAAGTATCGCGAACTGGGATGCGATAAGAGATAAAGCCTTTTCGCTGACTGACAGAGGCTCATTTAGCTTAGTTGCAATCTTTGACTCGTTTTCCGGTACTTCTTCAACCTTTAAAACAATGCCGTTTTGTTTTTTTATTTGGGCAACAGCTTCAAACTCGTCGTATGCTTCAACCGTTCCGGCTATTTTTTCTCCTGAGGGAGAAACTGCAATATATCTATATGTAATCATATGTGTTTCCCCGATTCAGGATTATTCATCAGTTGAATGTATCGTCTTCGCTGCTTCTTCAACTGAGGTAACGCCTTCCCTCACCAGCTGCTTGCAGCGCTCTGCGAGAGGAATAAATCCGTCATCCTCGGCAAGCTTCGTCATTGTATCTCTGTCTGCTCTATCCATGATTCCTCTTCGGATTTCATGGTTTATGTTCAAAATTTCAAACACGCCGGTTCTGCCCTTATATCCCGTATGGTAGCACATCGGGCAGCCTTCGCCTTTATAAAACACCATTCCGTCTTCCCGCTCCATCCCTATAAGATCAAGCTCGTCGTCCGAAGGCGTGTAGGCTTTACGGCAGTCGGGGCAAATCTTTCTTACAAGGCGCTGGGAAATGACACCTCTCAAAGCTGCCGTCGTAAGATACGGCGGAACACCTATATCCATGAGTCTGTCAAGCGTTGCAAATGAATCCGATGTATGTATGGTAGAGAGCACCAGATGTCCCGTTATAGCAGAGCGCATTGCAATTTCGGCTGTTTCTCCGTCACGGATTTCACCTACGGAAATAATGTCAGGGTCCTGACGAAGTATTGAGCGAAGTCCGCTTGCAAAGGTCATGCCGGTCTTTTCATTTATCTGGACCTGGTTGACGCCGTCAATATTATACTCAACAGGGTCTTCAAGGGTTACTATGTTTACCTCTTCTCTGTTCAGCTCTCTGATAATCGTTGACATTGTTGACGATTTACCGGAGCCTGTCGGGCCTGTTATGAGGATAACACCGGCGGTATTTTGAAGGAGTTTATCATATCTCGGCTGATTATAGTTATCAAGGCCGATACCGTTTCTGGTTAGAATCTGTGTGGATTTATCAAGAAGACGTATAACCATTTTCTCGCCGTATATAGTAGGCAAAGTGGATATACGAAGGTCGACATCTTTCTGCTGTACCCGTACGTTTCCTCTTCCGTCCTGCGGGATCTTGCGCTCAGATGTATTCATGCCGCCCATGACTTTAAGTCTTGAGATTACAGAGCTCTGCAGATTTCTCGGAATCTGCATAACATTTCTCAAAACGCCGTCAACTCTGTTTCTGACAACCATCTCATCTTCCCGGGGCTCCAGGTGAACGTCGCTGGCGTTTTCCGTCACAGCGCGCTCTATAATACTATTGACAAGACGTATTGTAGGCGCGGAAGCCGTATCATTTTCAAGAACAATTCCGCCGACGCTTTCCGATGTATATTCATCGTCTGTAACGTCACGGCGCATCTCCTCAATAGCTTTTGCGGCACCTTCATTTCCGTAAAGAGAGATGATGGCCCGGTCAATTGCGTCCGCGGTTGATATAACCGGGATTATTTTCTTTTTAGAAATCTGCTTTGCGTCCTCTATCGCCATGAAGTTCAAAGGATCGCTCATGGCAAGGTAAAGCTGGTCTTTATCAAGCTTTATCGGCACAATATTGTGCTTTTTCGCGATGTTCTTCGGAATCACCTGGGAAAGCTCGGGCGGCAGCACAGTTTTGCTTAAGTCGACAAAGCTGACACCAAGCTGCAGCTCAAGTGCTTCAATGAGCTGCTGAACGCTTATTATATTATTCTTAATAAGAACATCTCCCAGACGGTCTCCGCTCTCCTTCTGGAGCTCAAGAGCCCTGTCAAGCTGTTCTTCGGTTATGGTTCCGGCTGCAATAAGCAGGTCGCCCAATCTCTTATACGCCACAGCCTATCATCCTTTCCCATTTATGTGCTCAAAAAACGTAATGTTTATTGTAACTGCCACAGGACCTTCAAGAATCGATCTTGAACTTTGTTCACCGCTCCTTGAAAATGTCATTGCACCGAGCCTGCAGCAAAATGAACTGTTTTGAAGTTTGTTTATTGCTTCTTTGGCTGAATTGTAATCGGGACATGTAAACTTAAGAACCATGCTCCGCCTTACAATTCCTGAGGAGTCTTCCGCCTTTACAACACCGCTGACCGAAAGGCTGTAGTTTTCGGTGTTGGATAGAACGTTATTTAAAAATGCCACGATTCTGTCGAGATTGTCATAGTCGGGAACTACCGCAGTATCACCCGATGCCTTAATCTGCTCAAGCTCAAGAAGCATATCGTCCTTTTTCTGCTTCTTGGCAGAAAGGATCGTAATTTCCGTATTGAGCTCATCTGATTCAATTGCGCATTTTTCAATAGTCTCCGTAACCGGACGGTGTACCGCAAAGTAGTACGCAGCAAGAAGAGCAAGTATTGCAAGTATTAAAAGCAATATTTTCTCCCGGAGGCTGAACTGTTTGGATAAATTCATTTTGTACCTCCTTCTGTCTGCTTCATGGTTACAATTATAGAAACGATTTCCTCTGTAACTGTTTCAGACACATTATTATCTATCTTAACCGTATACTTTTCCGTATTGGACGCTGTGGAAATTTCAACATTTTCAACATCATCCCTTGAATATAATGATGTAACAACACCTGACATATCCTCAAGTGAAATGCCGGCAATTTTCATCGACACCACATTTCCGTTTACGGAAATATCCAAAACGCGGTAATCCTTCATGAATTCCTGCTCGATCATCGCAAGCATATCCATTCTCGGAACCGTACCGCTCTCTTCATCTGTCATCCACTTTGTGGAGTATCTCTTATATTCCGTATCCACATCGTCATAATCCAAAAGATATGTATCCAGCGCATTCTTCTCGGACTGCAGCTTTGCAACCGCGGCCTCCGCCGCATTCATCCTTTCGATTCTGTCAAATACAGCAAATTTGGAAAACAGTGCAACCAGAGCAAGAACGAGAATAACCATCGGTATTGCCACAGCAAGCCGGAGCGGGTTTTTTTCTTTCATTGCAAGGTTGATTGTTTTTTTGGAGGGATATCCGGATCTGTCTTTTCTAAGTGTCATATCACTTACCCTCCTTCTGCATTGCAGCGCCTATTGCAAGCACGTATGCCTCGTAGTTATCCTCTTGCACATTTTTGGAGATAGGAGGCAGCAGCTCATTAACGGAGTGCATATTCAAATCAACAGCTTCACCTAGGCTTTTACGAAGCGGCTCAATCTGCCATCCGCCGCCGCCGCAAAATACGTCCTTCAAATCGCTTTCGCGGTTATTGAATGAATAGAAGTTTACAGCCTTTCTTGTTTCAAGTGCAATTTCCGAATATACGTTTTTGGCCGCTTCACTTTCCTGTATGCCTTCATAGTTTGATACTTTATAGGAATTGGCTATATGTACGTCAACTCCGGCAAAGTCTGAAATTGCTTTATCCACAGATAAAAGTCCCGTCTCCATGCTTCGGGAGGTTTCATAGACCGAACCGGTGAATATGGTAAGCCTCGTTGCGCAGTGTCCGAAGTCCAAAAATGCAAACTCGCTTATATCTTCAATTTCCTTTGCGCGAAGAATATTTGCATAAGCGCATTCTGCCGGTATTGCGGTTTTAAGCTTGAATCCTGCGCGCCGGAACATGTCCGTATACTCATTTATTGTCTCTTTGAGTATAGCGGCTGTCGTCAAATCCATTTCTACAGGATTTTCGTCGTCATCGTATTTTACAAAATTCACCAGATAATCGTAAAAATACTTGCTCTTATCCGCAGTGAGATAATCACGGAACTCATAGGGAAGATTTACGCTTAACTGGTTTGCCGTCATTGCCGGCATTGTCGTACGTCTTAAAAACGCAAGACCCGGCGCAATCACTACAGCTGCGTCTTTTTTCCCTGTAAGTTTATTTTGTTTTGCGACAAATTTAATGAAATCCGCCATTGCCTCGTAGGACGTTATAACACCGTCCTTCACAAGGTTCTCCGGCACTTCAGCTGAAACCAGGCGTTTTAATTGTCCGCCGTCCCACTGTGCAATTTTCAGATTACATGTACCAATATCAAAGCCGTACATTCTTTATATCTCCGGGTAAATTAATTTTTATATATGAAATATATGGATTTTTTATCATCAATATATTTATGACACAAAAGCAAAGATTTTTCAATAATATTATGTTTACATAATATCTACAGTAGCCCTATATACCAGTTAACTATACTTTGTCCGAAAAGTGCCGTTATCCATCCTGCCAGCGCAAGCGCCGGTCCGAAGGGGAAAGCGGCATCTTTTTTCTTTTTCATCGCATATGCTGCCAAAAGTCCTATTATACAAGCGATTATCAAAAGCAAAAGCATCTTCGCTGCGCCAAAATGAAGTCCCAGTACAGCAACCATCTTTATATCGCCTCCGCCCATACTCTCTTTTTTAAGCACCTTATCGGCAATAAGTACAATTATCAAAAGCGGTACGCTGACTGCCAATGCACCTGAGAGCATGCTTAAAGCGCAGCTTTTCCATCCCTCTCCTTCAAAAAACCTCAGCAAAGATACTGCAGCTGCAACTAAAAGCAGCGCATCCGGTATCTCCATTGTTTCAAGGTCTGTAAGCGAGCAAACGAAGAGTATAAATCCTAAAATCAAAAACCTGATAGTTGTTAAAGATATTCCGTAAGTTAGGTAAACGGATAGAAAATATATACCCATCACCGTCTCGGAAGCCGGGTACCTTAAGGATATTTTTTCACTGCAGTAGCGGCACCGTCCCTTTAAAAATATGAAGCTAAATAGCGGCACGAGATCTTTAGCGGATAGCACATGGCCGCAGTTTGGGCAGTGGCTCCTGCCGTGAGATATTTTCTCTCCGTGGCATATACGCCAGGCCCAGGCATTTCCGAATGAGCCTAGAACAAGGCCTAAAATAAAAAGCAAAGAACAAAGATAAAGCGTTTCTATCAAATTAATATAATCTGTCTGCATATATTTAAATAAGTAGGAATTACTGATTTATGATGGGCCTTACGGTCAGCTCTTTTACCTGGGGTGTTTCGCTGCCGCTTTTAATTTTAACGGTTATCGTTACATTATATTGACCGCTTTCATATGCGCATTTAACTTTTCCCTCAAGCCGTCCGCTTGAATATGCTCCGTCTCCGATTAATAGTCTCGTATTGCTTCCGCTATCTAGTGTGACTTTTCCGTCTTCCGTTGCCCCGAACATGACACCAACTCCGAAATCGTCACTTGTAAAGGCTCCGGTTGTTTCATTTATGTCTCTTGCGTAGCGAAGTTCAGAGCTCACAGCTTCCGACAGCGTGCTGAGAAGTGTCCTCGCCTCCGAATAATTAACCGAATCCCTATACACATTAAGCGCCGCGGTTACACCGTTTGCAACTCCGACTGTGAGAAGGCCAAGAACAAGAAGCGCCATCAAAAGCTCGCTTAAGGAAAACGCCTTGCCGGATTTAATTTTTCTTATAACTTTTTTCATATGTACTTAAATAGATTTAAGCGTTATTTGCCTCAGCTGCGTCATAGGCGCAAAGCTTCATAGTATCATCGCCCGATGTATGCATTTTTATTTTAAAACTGACCGTATCTGACCCGATTGTAACCGTCGCAGTCCCGTCAAGTGCGGACGCATCATTACTTTCCATCGCGGCAACAGCCCTGTCAAGCTTCTCATCATACTTTTTGGCAGAAGAATTCATATTGGATGAAGATCTGATCATTGCCGCAAGAGCAACGCTTACCAAAGATAGAAGAACTATTGCGACAAGTGTCTCCGCCAAAGTTTCGCCTTTTGAATTTTTAAATTTTGCTTTTATTGCTTTAAGCATTATTTCCGCTGCTCCCTTTAACGTCTTTTCTCTCTATCATCGGCTCTTCCCAGGTAATTTCCGTCTTTTCAATTACCGCATTATTATCCCCGTCATATTCGCTCAAGTGTCTAACTATAGGAGAAAATGTAAGCTTCGTAAGGTAGGACTCTTTATCGTCATCAACGCTCACCGTAACGGTTACGGTATAGTCATCCTCACCTGAATCAGACCTTCCAAAGATGATTTTGCCCTTTACGCCAAGCGTTTCATAATTTGTGCTCCCGTCTTTTGCTGAAGCGTCAATGCTTATTTCAGTGCTTGACCCTATAGTAAACGTACTTGCAACAGCTTTCGGAAGTATTTTACCCTCACCTTCAAAACTGCAGCCGTCATCTGAAATTACTATCTTTTCTTTTGCCATATCCGACCGAATGAGTTTGATTGCAGATTCTACTGCATAGTATTCCTGCTGGTCTTTCAAGGCATGGCTGGCACTTCCGGCGTTGGTTGCCGCCGCGGTTAGCACAACGGCACCCACCATCATCGCAACGAGGAAGTATAAGAGCGCAATGATTACGGAGGCTCCTTTACTGCTGTTAAGTTTTCTTTTTATTTCCTGCATTAAGTCTCCTGTTTAATTGCTCTTTAATTTCACTGCGCATTTTCACAAACATGTCCGGCGCTCTTTGGCTTTTGTCTTTTGCTGATATAAAGAAGGATCAGTCCCAATGCGACAGATATTATTGACCAGAAATTACCGGCCGGCAAAATCCATATAAAAGGACTTGTATCTCTTAAAAGATTAAGGAAGAACCGAACAGATCCGTAGATAATCATAAAGCGGAAATAAATCGTACCGCGGTATTTTCCTTTTTTCAGCATGATAAGAAGTACAATTCCTATTATCAGTCCCGCGGTGAACTCAATCAACTGACTCGGTATACGGATCTTCGCTCCTGTAACAGCGTCAATGCCTATTATCCGCCCCTTACAGCATTCAAATTTCCAGCATCTTATTTTTTGTATACACAGCAAAATACAAGTACCTATTGAACATATATCTAAATACTCGCCGATTGGAATTCTCAAGAGCTTAGCTATAAGAAAATATAGGAACGGGGAAAAAAGCACTGCACCATAAAACGATATTGCTCCCCACTCTCCGTTTTCAATTGCCCCCATAACAAAGACTCCGAGCACGCCCGCGAGTGATGATAAAGCACCTGACAAAACTGCTTTCCATATCGGTATGCCTGCATACGCACTCAATTCGATTGCAAGGAGTGCAACTGCTGCAACTGTTATTATTTTACCAAGAATCGTCATTTTTCTTTCGACAGTTAATGTCTCACGTGAGACTGTTTGACATTTTTACTCTCCGGATACTTTCAGCTTTTGCGCATCATCACCATCTGCTGCTTCGTCCGCTTCGAATATCCCGATTGACAAAGTCCTGTCATCATCCTCCATACTTATTGTTCCGTCTTCATCTGTGCAATCATCGGATACAGTAACTTTAATGTAGCAAATTCCGTCAAGGCTCAAAACTTCTATTTCAAGTGATTCGCTGCATTTAATAAGCTCTGCCGTTTCATCGTCACCGCTTAGTTTAAGGTACAGCACCTCGCCTTTTGTTATATCAATCGGCTCGTCCTGCGCATTTAATCCAGGCGCATATTCAAGATATTCCTTTGTGGTTTCATCTTGAGTAAGCAGTATCTCATGAAGCTCCTCTTCATTTTCACCAAAGAGCTCTATAAGTATCTCTTCATCTTCAATGGTGCACTTCACCGCATTAAGCTTGTTATTTGCGCTTTGATTGCCTGCAGTGTCTTCAACATCTGTGCTGGGATCTTCCGCGGCAGCATTTTGCTCAGCTGCATTTACGGATTCTCCGGTATCGGCATCATTTTCTATATCTGCCGTCTCATCGCCTGCGCTGTCCGTTGAAGATACGCCGTTCTCATCATCAAATGGTACTGCTGCCATCATAAGCGGCATGTTTTCATCGGCATTTGGTGAAATGTAAAACTCAACTATCGCAGTACCATTATCTCCATAGGTGATATTAAGCGATGTATCTTCGCCTTCTATGTCATTGTACACGTAATGGTCGAAATGATAATTGGCATACTCACCTTGGATGACACTCTCATCGAACGCTACATTTTCTATCTCACTTTGAAGCTTATCCGATGTGTATACAGAAATCGGCTCAACACCTGCATCATCTGCAAAATAGTAAACAGTATATTGCCACCAGACATCAAGTACACCGTATTTTGTCGTAATAATGTAGTTGTCTGCATCGGTTCCGCTGTTTGCAGTATACTTATATGTATTTAAAGTTTCACCCGGAGTCTTCCTGAATGACTCAACCGTTGTTGTGAATGTAAATCCTTCACCTTCGGGGAAGAACTTTTCAAGTATATTGCCAGTATTGCTGTTAATATCCTCGAAGGAAACTTCACCGGCATCTTCATAGACGTCTCCTGTAATCTTTATCTTATCCGATACAAGGTACCCATTCACATCATACTGCTTATCGCCGGAGCCTGATATAAATTCATACTGCCTCTTGCCTATTTGCAAGTTGAGTGTTCCTGTTGTGTCTTTTGCAATCAAGAATGACTTTGACGCATCAGACCCTTTTGGTGTTACCTTAACAACGGTATATCCGTTAATGCCGTAAGCTCCCGCATTTACAGGCGGTGTTTCGTCAATGCTCATTCCTATGTCAACAGTCTCAAGCGAAACCTGATCAAAGGAAACGGTGACAGACTCATCTTTAGATATACCATGTCCTTTGCCGTCATAAATGACATATTGACCCGGTATATTGACATATTGTGAATCAGGCTCGATATAGAATTTTACAGTGATGATATTGCCTTCCGTTTCAGACGGACTTATCGTCACGACAGTGCTTGTACCTTCATCGTATTTCGTTTCCCCGTCAAAGCACCCGTAACCTGCGCTGTAGTAGTATCCGGGGAGATTTGACGGAAGTTTAAACTCTACAAGTTCATACTGGCTGCCGGCACTCACCATGTCACTTGATAGCAGGAATGTGCCGTCCTCTGCAGAGAGCGAAATACCTGCTGCATCAAGTGCCGCTTGATCTGCAGCTAAAACATCGATATTTTCATATCTGAGATAGTACTCCAGCTTATACTGCCACAAAGCTATTTGTCTATATGTGAAGATGACCGTTTCGTCGGTATTTACGGTTATGTCCACACCGTCCTTATCGACAACATACCCGTCAACAGACTTTGCGTAAAAGCGGACTGTCTGTCCTGAGTGCACGTACTCGGTGTAATCATCAAAAAGTTTCTCGCCCGTTCCGCTTATTACATATTGAACGGTAACCAGGTGCTCTTCTCCTGATGTATTTTGTTTCCATTCCGGGAACAGCTCGTAGTTATCTAAAACTACGGTTTCATCTGTAAACGGATAATGTTCCCCGTCGCTTCCCACATAGTACCATGAACTGAAGGTATAGTCGTCCCTGACCGGTATGTTGCTCGTGTCATTAAGCGTTTCCCCGACCGTTTCGCCCATCGGGCATATAAAGGAAATGGTTTCTCCTTCGCCCTTACCGGGGAATTTACCGGAGCCCGGATTAAGAGTTACGGTTCTGTCTTCTCCGACCCATTTTCCGTAAATGGCGACATTGTTAGACGGCATCTGAGCAAGCGTAAATTTATCCGTCATTTCAGGGTTGCTGTACCATCCGTCAAATATGTATCCTTCACGTACATCCGGCTTTTCGGTATAGTTCGCAAGTGACTCCTCAAACCACACGACATCTGACTCTTTTTCCTGGCCTGAAATATATATATCCAATGTATATTTGTTGCGGTCATAGAGGAATTTTGCGCCACTATAGCTTGTACCGCTTGAAACATATCCCGTGTAGGTGAAGCCGTCTATGCTGTATCCGTCTTCATCCTCCGTGATTCTCCATCCGGTGCCGGGAATTGTATCTGCGTGGTCCAGTATGTAATATTTTCCGTTATAGCTGTATTCGTAGCTCGACGAATCATTACCTATCGTTTGCACATAATAATATGCAGTGCTTGAACTCGATGATGAACTGTTGTACTTCACAAATTCATATGCAGCTGTTTGTCCGTTATCAATCTTGTCCATCACCTCAAGCGATGACTGATATACACTCTCGCCCTTCACTCGCCACGTTCCGCCGGGCCACCGGTCAAGTATTGACTGACCGTATCTGGCAGTTATCCTGTATTCAACAATTTCTGTATACACTTCACGCCTGCCTGATGAACTGGTCTCATAGAATTTTACGGTTCCTATTTTGCGGTCAAAGTAAACATATATAACCGACGAACCGTCAGCGCTGAGTGTAACCTTGTTTGAAGCGTCATTGTTTTTCTCATCCGACGACTCAAAATGGGTTGAGTCAATATAATTCATTGCAACGCTTACGCACTCTGAGGCCTTTATCACTTCGCCGGTGGTTCCGGTCATCTTGAAAGAGCCCTCATAAGTGTAAGCATCCTCATCGTTTGCATCCTGATACATGTATATAACTTTGAATGCAACTTCGCCTTCTACCCAGTTTGCCGTTGCGGTTACTTTTTCTGCCGGCATTTCGCTTCCCCAGCTTATAGTGCCGCCTGTCTGCTTTGTTAAGGTCCATCCCGCAAAATCATATCCCGTTCGCTGAGGGTCATCCGGTGCCGTAATCTTTTCGCCATACATTACATATTTCGATGAATTGTAAGACGCTGTGCCGCCGTTGAATACATATGAAAGTACGTACTTATTTCTTTCAAATTCAATGCGTATGAGGCGGTATCCGTTTTCATCAACAAGGTACCCGTCCTCATCGGCGCTGTACCCTGCAGGTACATTCCCGCCGTCACCGGACTTCGCGTATTTCATGTCCTCTTTTGACGTTATGCAGGCAAATCCGTCCCTTGCGTCAATGTGGAACTTCGGATTGTCACCATAACTTATAAGAGAGCTATATAATTTGCTGTCGTCTATATATGTATATTTACCGCTTTCGCTGTAGCTGATTCCGTCGGAGGCGGTATTATTAAGCGTGTACTGAACTTTGAAGTTTACGTCCGGCTCAACTGTGTAAACAACCACAAAATTGCATTCACTCTCGGCATGAACTTTAAGATTTTTGCTGTCGTTAATAAGCTCTATCGTATTTACTGTATCGCCGGAATTTTTATTGAGTGCTTGGATTTTTGTTATGTTATATCCTGTGAATTCCGGAACCGTAATATCCGACCTGTCAATTTTTTGGTCTTCACGCTCTCTTATTTTGTACTGGGAATTTTCATCCGGGAAATGCGTCACGTTAGTGACATCATATTCCTCGTCTCCGATCATGTACATGAAGTCAATTGTTGCAAAATAATATTTGCTCTCGGTGTATTTTGCATATGCGGTTATATTGCTTTTAACTGTCTTTACGTGATCGGAGAAATTGATCTCCTCCGTGAAATCAGTAGATGTATACCAGCCGTAAAGGTAATATCCGGGAATCTCCCTTTTTGGTGTGCTGATATCTGAATATACGGTTTCCCCTTTTTCTGCCGATACGGAGCTTATGAGCTCAAAGTTCTCATTTTTACCCGTCGGGTCATAGTAGAAAAATACAGTGACTTTATTTTCATCGGTTTTCGTATACTTTGCAACAGCCACCAAATCATCCGTGCAGTATTCTTTAGGAATTACAATGCGGCCGCTGCTTTCTTCAACGCGCGCAAGTTCCTCTGTCTGATCTTTATCATAAATCACCCATGTCTTGCGCTCGTAGTTTGCAAAGTTTGGAGTTAGCGGTGTAATTATTTTATTTTCAGCGTTAAGAATTATCTTTTGTACACCGAGATTTTCATCTTCAGCACTGTATACTATTCCGGTGGCCGGATTTTCGTACATTAATGTTACGGTTTTTGCTGTGGTCTCCGGATACAGCACCGGCTGCCAGTCACCGTAGTAGGTTCCGTACAATTTACCGCTGCTTCCGCTTCTGAAGCTTGTAGATATGATAAACGGATAGTCTCTTCCGTGAAGCGAATCATCATACACCGACGTCATAACACTCATTTCATCGGTATGAGAAATTGCTGACGTACGGTTGCCATCTGAATTGACATAGTATGCAAGCTTAATGCGCTCAGTTAGCATTGAAGGCTCGTATTCGCTGACAGGTGAATAGCCTCCGACATACTGTACGTTGGCTACCGACAGCTTACCGTCTCCGGTCCCGATATCATAATATGTATATCCTTCATATATTTCCGGAAGGTAGTAGCAGTCATCATTTTCCACCTTTCCGCTCACGCATCCGATAAACGCTCCGAAGCTATCTGACACAGTTCCTGCCGTGACATTATTAACCGGCGCTATGCAATATACCAAATTAATTTTATTTACGCTACCTAGCGCGACACTGTCCATACCGACAATTCCGCCTGCGGATGAGACGCCGCTTACAGAAGCTGTGCTGAATGAGTCGGAAATATTAAGGTATTTATCAGCATACCCTACAAGTCCGCCTGCATGCGATGATGTAGATACTATATTGAAGTTGCTCTTTGAGTAGCTGCCTTTATCTGTATGTCCGCCTGCATATGACTTCGAAATTGTGAGAGTTCCCGAGCTTTTACCTACAAGCCCGCCTGCGCATCCGCCGGAGCTTACCAGGACCGAAGCTCCGGTATTTGTAATGTTGAGGCTTGTACCATCAAAGCATCCAACAATTCCACCGGCACATCCGCCCTCTGACGATGCCGTAACCGTGTTGGACTTTGACGTCACAATCACAGTGTCAACCGTCAGCGACCCCGTAACCTTCGCCGCGACCGAACCTGCATTGCCGGAAGCTGCATTAAAGCTGCACTCATTAAGTTTAAGCTTTGATATTTTCAAGCTGCCGCTGACAGTGCCGAACATACCGGCACTATCTGAATTAACCGAAAGCTTTTCCAGTGTATGAAATTCTCCGCTATATGACTTGAGTGCATCGTTGTTTACCGGCACAAAGTCCTTACCGCTCTTGCTCCAGTCAATATCTCTTTGCTGCAAAGCTGCGGTAACGATTTCACTTACGGATGAAACTTCTTTTGCAAGGTTTTGAAGCTGCCTGCAGTCGGCAATCTTTGCTGTTGAGACAGGATCTGCCGTGCTGCTAAAGCCAAAGAGGCTGTTCGATTCGTCCTGTCCTTCAGATGCGGAATATGACTTCCCTGCAGCATTTTTATATATAAGCTTTGCGCAAACCCTGATATCCGCCCCCGGCGTAATTCCCGGGCAAATATTCTTGAAATGCTTTCCTTCATCAAGGCTGTCAAGAAGGATTACCGCTTTAAGTCCATTTTCCGGATCGTAAACGATATCTTTATCTTCAATGTCTTTAGATATCTTTGCTGTACTTCCCTCAACTATCTGCCCGTCGTCATCAAGCTCATATACGGTGATGTCAACTTCCCAGCTTCCACCGGACGGCATATTATCAAACGCGTCAAATGAAATATCCGCTGTGAGCATGTTATTTCTCTTATCGCCGTCTAAATTTTCCGCAGCTGAACCCGTTAGTTCGTCACCGTGTATTGCAACTGTCGGAACCGGCAGCTTGGTCCACTGCGCATAGAGATTGATTTCCTTATCTTCAAGCGCAAGATTCTTTACTGTCTGCTCATCTGCATAAGATGTTCCTGTCCCGTCAGCGCTCGTATTCCAGCCGTCAAAAGAGCATCCTTTAAGTATAAATCCGTTTGCTGTAAGGGATGTCTCCTCATCGTACTTGATAGTCTGGTCTTCCATCGCTCCGGTTGCGTCTGTGTCGTTTTTATTGAATATTATTTTATATTCAACCGGTTTCCACTGGGCATAGAGCTGGACTTTATCGCCTAATTTTCTGCCGGTCATATCTATCACGGCATTATCCGCTATAAGTTCATCCTGAACACCCGGATTTTGTTTTTCGCTCCAGCCTATAAACTTATATCCGGTCTTTTTAAAGGTGCACCTATCGTATTTTTGTCCGGATTCATCAAGCTCGACAATCTGGTTTTCCATCTGTCCGGTTGCGTCATCGTCGTTTTTGTGAAATTCGACCGTATAGTTATTTTCAGATACCCACAATGCGTAAAGGCTTGTGTCATCAAGAATGAGCTCGGTACTGTCGCTTGTATATACGGGATTTTTGATGATGTTTCCGCTCTGGTCCTTTTTGCACCATCCGAGAAATTCATATCCTTCACGTGTCGGATTTTTTATACTCTCATCAAGGCTGCCGATCAGATTTCCGATTGTGCTGTCGTATTTAGCTTCCTTGGTTGCAAGAGGCTCTGTTTCTTCGCCGTAGTTTTTGTAGAATTTTACCTCTACGTTTCTCTTGCTCCATACAGCATAAAGCGAAACCGCACCGGTACCGTCCGTCGTGTAATCGCCTTTATAAATATCTCCTTCTCCATCCGGATTGAGGCTCCAGCCTTTCCATTCGTATTTATTATCTTTTGTATATACTACACCTGCAAGAGATATACTACCGCGGCCGGCATATGTTTTGGTATATACGTCATTATTTCCGAAAAATTCATTATCCCCGTCAATCGTGCAGCCGGATGTAATCATGTCATTATTAAGATAATATGCAGCCGTTGTATAGCTATAGCTGTCATCTCGAATAACAATGACCGTATCACCGTCAACTGCCGGAATGGTTATATATGCATCTTTTTCGGTGTAGGTATATTCAAATTGTGTTGCATACTTATACGGGATTTCAAAATAAACAGAAACGTAGTCTGAACCACCGCATTTTGAACGTTTTCCTGCATACATATAATCTTTGCCGCCATCGGAGTAAATCACGTCACCATATTTTGTTATTTTACCGTTATTAGTCACCATAGCCGTGGCAGTCTGGGCACTTCCGTGACGGTAATAATCATCATCGTCATATGTTCCTAAATTGCCTTCTGTAGTAGCATAAGCAACAAGATAAATAGTCTTCTGCTTCGTACTCCCGCCCTCTTTATACGTGTATGTATATTCATAATACGGCAGTTCATTCTCATCTATCAGCTTGTTTATATACTTTGTATCCGTCGCGGTATAGCCGGCAAAATCGTAATTTTTCCCGTTAAATGTTTTTCCGTTCGGGCTGTATTCAGAGCTGTACTGCGTGTCAGAGATATAACTGTTTCTTGTAACCACAGCATATTTATCTTCACCGATATCTCTGACACCGGATGATGAAGAAACAGATACCTTGCTGTCCTCTATATCTTTGAGAAGATTATTAGCTTCGGTAAGCTCGCTTCTATCTGCGCTTGTCCATGTAGCGCCGGCGCCGACGTCATAGGATTCACTTTGTCCATTTCCCCACACTACAGTCACTTTATAGCTTCCCTGTGTCCAATGAGCATATACGTCAATGTTGCCTTCAACACTGTCACGGGAGTTGAATTTCGTGGTTTCGTTAATGTACCAGCCTCCGAATGATTTGCCGTTCATGGTGGGATCTTGGGGCATTTTGCCTGAAAGATTTGCGCCGTAGTCAACTGATACCTGCTCATAAAGATCGGTCTTTTCGCTGTCATACCAGAAATTCACGGTGCACTTTGTTGCATCCCACTTGGCGTACAAATTTGTATTCGCTGTAATGGGAGTCGAGAAATCCCACTCTTCTCCGTATGATCTGCCGGTATACCATCCACTGAATATATATCCGTCTCTGGTGGGATTCGTCGGCTCATACGCACGGCTTCCGTAATTGATATTTTCTTCGGTATGATACGGTGCTTCAGTATCAGTTATATTTTCATAGAATTTTACTGTAAACTGTTTTTTGAAGTACAGCTTTAGTACAAGGTCTTTATTCTCCTCAAGTATTCCCGATGTGACCGTACCTGTTGCACCCGGATCATATGCATACCCTAGTTTCGAAGGATTTTTGTCACCATCTGTGACAGCCACTTCAGTGCCTATAACGCCGTGTCGCGAATCGTCCTTTTGCAATGGCCTATCAGGGTACCCGCCGTCATCGTTCATATAGTAATATTCAACCGTGTAATTCTTTTCCCATTTTGCAAAAAGTGTTACATCTTCAATCGTTTTATTTCCTATTTTACCGTTTTCAATGGCACTTACCTTGCTTGTTTCATCAAGGTTCTCATCAAGGTACCACCCGATGAAGGTATAGCCTTCCCTCGAAGGCTCTGCAAATGAAATTCCGGTTGTTTTGATTGTGTATACATCAGGATTTTTCGCTCCGGCTTTTTCGGCGTCCGTCACATTTTTATAATCAATGCTGTATTCATTAAGCTTCCACTGCGCGATGAACGTAGAATATCTGCTGAGGGCTGTATATTTATCTCCCGCATTTTTAATATCTACCCCGTTTATCTGCCATCCGTCAAATGAATATCCCGCATCTATAAGATTGCCCTGTGCATCTTTTTCCTGATAAGTCAAGCTGCGAAGTGTAAACTCACTGCCGGATTGAATATCGCATTTTTCACCTGCATATTCTGACATTGCACTACCGTTTATTTCAGGGGTCATGGCAGGGGTAACGCCGTTATATTCAAACCACTTTGTGTTTAAATCATAAGAACCGACATAAAGGTTAAAGATAATAACGGTCTCATCGGTCACGGAATCTATCTCGACCGACTGATTTTTCACATCAAATTCATAGTATGATGTGCCTGTTTTATTCTCTCCGCCCGAAATTACAACAATGCTGTCTGACTTAAACGGTACGTCTGACTGGCAAAGCTTATCTACAGACTCTATACCGGCATCAATGCTACTCCATGCCTTTCCTTTTTCGGGGTATCCTACATAATACTCCTTGAAATTTTCACCTTTGTAAGTTGATAAAACGGTAACCTTGCTTGTATCGCAAGCGCTCCATTTTGCAGTTATTGTCCTGTCTTCATTTATAACGACGTCCGTTACGAGTTTTCCTTGTTCGTCGTACCAACCGTCAAACTTAAAGCCTTCGGCTGTCGGAGCGCAAAGAAGGATATCTTCGCTGCCGACCGGGCTATATTTCACATGCGTTCCGTAAAGGACATTTTTCTCCTGCAATGATTTAGACCATGAAATCTTATCCGAAGCCGGCTGGTTATTGCTTCCGTCCGTAAGAACATAGGTAAGCGTCCATGTGGTCTCTTCAATTTCTACGGATATGTCGCCTGTTATAATTGCCTTGTCTATTGTAAGGACATTTCCGGTCTCTGAAAAACGTACATACTTGTTGCTGGAGACATCAACTACCGTTTCTTCTCCCGAAACGTTTCTTATCGTCAGTTTTTTGTTGAAAGGCGTAAGTATATATTTGTTTTCATCGCCGCCTGAAGAGACGGTTATTTTGTCTCCTTCTTTATAGGCGTATGTCTTTGACGCGTCATCGGTTTTAAATTTAAAATCACTCAAATCAGATGAGGAGTCAGTGTACTTTACGACATAGTCTTTTCCTTCAACCACTTCACCGCTTGGCGTATAACTTGAAGGCTCAATTGCCGCCTCGCTGTCTGCAGGAGAATAAGTGACCTTTGCCGTAAATGTCTGCCCGATTGACCAGTCTCCGTAATGGTCAAGTCCGCTTATTGACTTGAAGAGGAAATCATTTTCTATGTCTTTATAGTATCTGTGGTATTCCGTTCCTTCCTTTAAAGACCATAATTAAGACCAGCCGGTGAGATTCTTGAGTTAATCGCCTGACACGCCGCCGCTTATGCCGTCTTGAACATTTCCGAAGCGCCAGTATTTTATTTTATCTCCGGATTCAGTCCCGTTTGTGAAGCCCTTTCTGACGGTTGTTTCACTGACGTTCATGTACATGTAGCTGTAGCACTCGTCGGCCGAAAAAACTCCGCCCCCGGCAAATCCGCTTGCACTGTATGCTTCCGAAACATATCCCATTGAATAGCAGGTATTGAAGCTTGCGCCGTTTATTGCGCACCCGACAAATCCTCCGGCACAGCTCTTTGCCGAAAGACCGTCCTGCCACTCATTTTCGCTCTTCAGATATCCTGTATCCGCATAGCATTTTTCAACTTTCGTTCCGTCGGCGCAGCCTATAAATCCTCCGGAGCAGAAGCTTCCGTAGATAAACGGAAAACTTGCCGAGCTCATAGAAATCTCGGTTTTGTTGTCCGTACGCCCCGCAAGGCCTCCTGTATATCCGTTGTCAGTATATGCAATCATTCCGTAGCTGCCGCAATTTCCGGTATCTGTTACGTATACCTGGCAGTCGCTTATCTTGGCATTTTGGGCAATACCTACGATTCCGCCGGCGTAGTCGCAGTAAAATCTTCCGCTTATTTTGGGGTTTGTAAGCCTTATTCCCGAAAGCTTGCCATTAGTAAAGGCCCCGAAAAGTCCGACGCAGTTTAACTGCTCTTCACCGTCTTCAAAAACTGCGCAGTTATTTATGGCGAGTTTATCTATTACGAAATGCCCGTCATTTTCATATGAAGTCAGCTTTGAGTTTATTATCGGAGTAAAATAAATCTGACTATTGTCATTTCTTGCAAGGTTCCAATGAATGTCCGCAATCTGCTTCGCCTCTGTGACGATCTCAACCTTTGATGTTTCGCTGTCCAGGTTCTGAAGATGTCTGTTAGACGCAATTCTTGCCGTACCGGTTGAATTTTCTGCGCCGGGAGATTTGTCGTAGTAGAAAAGGCTGTTATATTCATCCTTACCTATGGCTGTGCTTTTCTTAGAGGCATCTTGCTGCGGTGAAAGAATATAGTTATCCTGCTCAGATTCAAGCATCTCCGCCGTAACGCGTATATTTTTACCTGGAGTCAGTCCCTTGCACAAACTTGAAAATCTGTTTTCTTCCTTGCCGAGTTTATCAAGGTACAGTCTCAAAACGGTTTTATTTTCGCTTTGAAGACTGCTGTACTGATATTTAAATCCGAACGATTCAAGGCTAGAGGTGTAAAGAAGATACATGTCGCTTTCTTGTTCGTACTGCTCTTTATTTGAAGAGGAAGCGCTCTTTTCTTTGGTTGAGAAATAAAGCTTTTTACTGTCGATCGCATTTCCGTCATCGTCGAGCTCCTCGACCGTGACCACCATATTCAAACCGACTTTATCGTTTGAGTCTGTATAGTAGCTCTTATATAGCTCCTGCCAGTCTTTAAAGTCGTCATCTCCGATGACATCATCCTCGTTGTTTGGAAGAGTCACCGTGATATCGGCATAAAGCACTCCGTTGTCATATGCGTTTCCGCTGCCGTCAAAGCCGTAGTCATCGACTATTTTTACCGAAGGTGCCGCCAGTGTCAGCTCTATTGTATTTTCGTAAGGCCAGTCACCGTAATGGTATACGGAAAATTCATTTCCGGATACCGGCTGCATAAAGTAATACTCTTTATCCGAATAGTCAGTGTAAGGAGTTGCCGATGCCGCGGTGCGGTTTTCGAATTTTGTGCCGAAGAATTTTGCCGCGTCATCCTTGGAAAGGCCCGATGCGGAGAAGAAATCTCTCCTCTCCCCGTGGCTGTCGCCTCTGTCGGAGCAGTTTCCGCTCTTCCAGAATCTGTAAGTACTGCCGCTTGTAAATCCGCCGCTTGGTGCAAAGCCCAAAGCTTTATCTTTAAGTTTGTCCTTATTGAAAAGCATCATGGCATAGCATGTATCGGCAGAGCATTTGCTGCCGCTGTTTGTATATCCCGCAAAGCCTCCCGTTTCAAGGGCATCTGCAATATAACCCATTGAATAGCAGCATGAGGCCTCAACACTCTCCATACCGCCGGCAAAGCCGCCTGCATAAAGTAAAGCGCGTATTCCGCTGTTTTCATCCCATACCGATGTTTCTATACTTTTGCCGTCTTTTACCGTAACCTTGCCGGTAAGATATCCGGTGTCTGCGTAGCTGCGGCTTATTTTGGTGTCTTTTGCATACCCTGCAAAGCCGCCTGCAAAGCCGTCCGCTGCAGTTGAATCTATACGCGGCCAGCTGGCTGAACTGTCTTCAATTTCGCTGCTTTCAACAAAACCGGCAAGTCCACCGGCATATTTGCCCGTGGTTGAAATTTTGTAATCTCCGTAGCTTTTCGCATCATCGCTCAGCTGTACATATACCTGGCATCCGCTTATCTTAACGTTCTTTGCCCAGCCTATAAGTCCGCCGGTATAAACTGCGTCGGTGTTGCCTATGAGTGCATTGACTATACGCACATTTTTAAATTCCGTAGAACTTGCTCCGCCGAAAAGTCCCGAGCAATACGCGCGTGCGGTGGTTCCTTCCTGCTCGATTTGAGCTTCCGCCTTGCCTATAACAAGATTGCTTATTGTTCCGTAGCGGCTGCCGCTTTCACTGCCGGCGGATGTGAGAGTATTTGAGTATGAGCATATATCCGCATTAACAATCGGATTGAATGTAAGCTTTGTGCTTACACCCGTATCTTTCCAGTTGACGGCTTCATCCCAGTCAATATCTCCTGACTGGATTGCATTCCAGGCAGATCCGTACGAAATTTCATTAAGTGACGCACCGGATGTCTTTTTGTCGAGATTCTGGAGATGTCTTGCGTTTGAAACAAAAACCCTGTCTGTTTCTTTTCCGCTGCTCATTTCATAGCTGACGGAATCGAAAAGAGTATTTGTTATAACGCTTGCCTTTGTGGATAAAAAGCCGTACTCATTTGAATTTTTCTGATCCTTTACGGAAGCAAGAACGGTTATTTTTATATCCGCTCCGGGATTAATGCCGGATTCAAAATCCTTAAACCGGCAGTTTTCCAGAAGGCTGTCCAGAAGAACTTCCGTCTCAAGATATGTTTTACCCGAGTCAAACTTTACACTGCCAAGATCCTCACCGTTAAGGAACGTGTTTACCGTGTACGGTTTACCGACGGCTTTCCCGTCGAGATCCAATTCCTGAAATGTTACGGTAAAACTGTAAGATTCCTTGAGAGCTTTGTTGAATCCCTCACGTCTTTTTAAATTCGTGATGTCAGATAATTTAAATTCGGAAATATTTATTACAAGACGTAATTTTTCATCGCGGACAACAGTCTTTCCGTCCGGCTGGATGTTTTCGTTGTCGTATACGGTAAGCTTAAGCGGCAGGTAGCTTATGCTCTTTCTTTCATCGATGTCGGATGCGCTGTAACTTCCGACATAGTCATTTTTGCGAGCGTTTTCGCTGCCGCTGTAATCGTCCGCATTATCTTTTCCAAGCTCGGTTTTTTCGGAGTAAAGTACCTCCGTCACGGTGGCGGTATTGAAATTTACTTTTACGACATAGTTGTTTGCCCCGACCGTACTCTCGATTGCACCGGGCTGAATAATAAGCTCAAGCCCGGAAGAGTCCTTTATGTACCACTCTCCGCCTTCTGAGGAAGTATCTTTTTTGAATTCATCCGTCTTCCCCGAGGCGTCCATTGCGGTAAGTCCGTTCTGGGCAGCGAGAAAAATCTGCCTTGCACAGTCATTAAGCTCTTTATATTTAAGATTTTTTCTTATGCTTATAACCGAGGGAACGGCAACTGCAAACAGCACCGCCAGAATGGCAAGCGTAAGCAATACCTCCGACAGTGAAAATCCCTTTGTTTTTCTAATTTTTGTAAACAGATTATTTTTCATGTAATGTCCGTATCTCATGGCAGCGAGATGTAATATCCCTGCCTTATTTTGTAATTATAAATGCGTAAATTAACTCAAAACTAATATACTATCCAAAATACAAATTTTCAATATTTTTCTATCTATAATATATTATATCTTATGAATTTTCCGCTTGATTATCCTTCGTGAAATTGACTGTATGAAAAATCAATGCTTTTTTATATGAATAACCCGCATGTCAAAACGAAACATGCGGGGCGGTAATATAAGCTTCGGATTAGTGCTTTTTTTGCTTTTATTTTAATTTTATGTAAATTTTATTATGTTTATTATTTTATGTATACTTCATTTTAAAATTTCGATTCCGTATATAGTGTCTATTCCTATTTTTTTCCCGTCTTCCATGATAATTTCCGACTTGAAGCCGTCTATTTTCAATACCTTTCCCGTTATATCTAAATACGCTCCCCCGTCTTTTTTCCCGTCGGGAACAAAATATGTTATGTTAACTTTGATTCCGTCTTTCAGGTGCTCCTTTATATACCTTAATTTTTCATCCAGCTCCGCAATGAAGTCGTCTTCCAGAAATGCTCTGCTGTCCGTCAGTCTTGCGGTCTCCTCCACAGCATCTTCATATCCGGCAAGCGCGGCAAAAGGAGCAAACTGCGCCGCTCTGTCTCCTGATCTCATCCTCGCTCTTTTATCCGACACATGGTGCGGAAGGTCTATTATGTCATTATAGTCATCCATTACGCCTTGTGTCCCCCTATCTGGCCGTTTCTTTCCATGGTCGTAGCGCCCTCTTCAAGGTTATATGCCTTAAGTATTGCGTTCTTGCCGTATTTTCTTTGGATGTCCAGCATGGCCTTCTGGCGTCTTTTTTCCTTTTCAAGCGCTTCGCTCTCGGCTGTTTTTTCACTCTCATCGGTAAATAAATCCATCTGCTCATATGTTTCGATGGCGTCTTTTTCGTAAATTACATGGTTTGCAACCACGTACATGCGCCTTATAAGAAGGTCCGGATTTACAATCCTGTCAAAAAGCTCCATTACCGCATCGACTGTAATCTTCGTGGATGCGGTTTTTCTGCCGAGGTTTATGGAGCCGTGCGCTTTTTTCGGTGAAAGGCGTCCGTAATAATCCTCCTCGGTTTCTCCCTTGTACTCTCCGCTTTTGAGGTTGTCTACATCGTATCCTACGGTCAGGACCATCTGGTCTGTGACGAGCCCTTTTTCGACCAGGCTCAGCACCAGAAGCTCCGTCATTTCCCGGACAACAAGCTTAGCTTTTGAAAATTCGTACGGACACTTCAGCACCTGGCCCGAACTTACGGAATTGTTTTCCGGCTTATATGCCTTTATGTCTTTTATCTCACAGCTTTCGTACCCCCAGGCATGGTCTATGAGAAGCTCCGCATTCACACCGAAAAGGCGGTAAAGAAGATCCTCGTCATAATGGGATTTTCTTGCGACGTCTCCCATGGTATACATATGGTTGCTCTCCAGTTTTCTTGCGTAGCCTTTTCCGACTCTCCAAAAATCCGTAATGGGTTTATGGTTCCACAATGTGCGCCTGTATGACATCTCATCAAGCTCCGCTATCCTGACTCCGTCTTCATCCGGCGGCATTTTCTTTGCAACTATATCCATTGCTATTTTTGCAAGGTACAAATTTGTTCCGACTCCGGCCGTAGCCGTGATTCCGGTCTTTTTTAAAACATCCTTAATCATTTTCATGGCAAGCTCTCTGCCTGTCATGTTATATGTTTTGAGATACATAGTTGCGTCTATGAAGACCTCATCTATGCTGTATACATGTATATCCTCCGGTGCAATATATTTAAGATACACATCATAGACTTTTGTGCTCACCTCAACATATTTCGCCATACGCGGAGGTGCCACGATATAGTCAAGCTTGAGGCACGGTGACTGGAATATTTCGTTTGCGTCATAAGACGAAACGGTAAGCTTCCTACCCGGTGCAAGCCGGGCACGGTCGGCATTTATCTTATCAACCTTTTGTATAACCTCATAAAGCCTTGCGCGCCCCGGAATGCCGTAGGCTTTGAGCGAAGGGGACACCGCAAGGCAAATGGTTTTTTCGGTTCTGGATTCGTCCGCAACAACAAGATTTGTGGTAAGCGGATCCAGGCCGCGCGAAACACACTCGACCGATGCATAAAAAGACTTGAGGTCTATTGCTATATATGTTTTTGAATTTGAAGGGATTTCTTTCATATATTTTTTCCGTTTGCTTCATTGAACATATGTTTAAGATAGCATTAAGTGCATATAAAAGCAACAGCAAAGTGAAATTTTCATTTCTCTGCGCTGCTGCTTTTTATTGTGTGCTTTGCATTATATATTGTATGCCGCTCGTCTGATATGAAAGGATGCCGGTGAATCTTGTGTTTTCGGTCTTGAAGGCCGCATTTGAGACAACATGCAAG
>R06__coassemble_165_pt1 | contig 25382 bp, 25 predicted proteins | sample R06__metabat2_high_PE_027 | metagenome-assembled genome bin R06
AGAATTTGCGTAATCTTCTCTTTCTTCTGCTATCGATGAATTAAATCCGCTTTCGTGCGAGGTATCGACTGACGATACATTTAAAGAGATGGCGGGCAAAGTATATGCGGCGGACCTTAACGCAATGGCCCAGACATATGAGCTTATTGATGAGGCGAGCATAAAAAAAGCTGCCGACATTCTTGAAAAAGCGTCTATCGTTTACTGCATGGGGCAGGGCGGGTCTATGATTATAGCGGAGGAAGCAGCCCATCTTTTCAACACCTGCTACAATAACTTCTTTCCGGTACTTGACAGCCACTGCCAGGCAATCACCGCAACGAAGATGAAAAAAGGAGACGTGCTTTTGTATTTTTCATACTCCGGTGCAACAAAGGATATGATGCACACCATATCTCTTGCAAAGGAAAATGGCGCGGAGACGGTATTGATTACCCATTTTCCGAATTCTCCCGGAGCTTCGCTTGCAGATGTCGTGCTTCAGTGCGGAGCGAATGAAACACCGCTGCAGCTGGGTTCGGTTGCCGCAAAAATCTCACAGCTTTATCTTATGGATGTTTTGTTTTCCGAGCTTTGTCTCAGAAACCTTGACGAGTGCCGCAGATACAGGAGTAAAATCGCCGACGCATTGGCGGTTAAGCACATTTGACAAAAATATATACCGAATATTTTCAAAAATAACGAAAGATGAAAATTATTTTCACAATTTTATTGACACATAAAGCTATATTGTTTAAAATTTAGCTGAAAGAAAAAATATATTTTAAAATAAGTTTGCTGTAATTTGCAGTTATGCAGATAACATATACAACACAAATATTATTATAAGGAGAAACAAGATGAAACAGTTTTTAGCTTTTATGCTTGCTCTTTGCATGGTGTTTGCACTTTGTGCATGCGGACAGACCGCTGCAGCACCGGCAACTGAAGCAGCACCCGCAGCTGAAGCAGCTCCCGCAGAGGAAGCAGCACCGGCAGAAGCTACAGAGATTACACTCTGGACTTATCCCATCGGCGGCTGGGGAAATTCCGACACCGTTGATGCTCTTATGGCAGACTTCGAAGCTGCTACGGGCATAAAGGTTAATGTTGAATATCTCGACTACACCAACGGTGACGACCAGGTCAACACAGCTCTTGAAGGTAATGCAGCTCCCGATCTTATCATGGAAGGACCCGAGCGTCTGGTTGCAAACTGGGGCGCAAAGGGCTACATGGTTGACATTGCAGACCTTTGGGACGATGCAGACAAGAGCGAAGTAAATGCTTCTTGCGTATCTGCATGCTTCACATCCGACGGTAAGTGCTATGAGTATCCTGTTGTTATGACAGCACACTGCATGGCAGTTAACTACGACAAACTGGTTGAAGCCGGTGCAGATCAGTATATTGATCTTGATACACACACCTGGACAACAGAAGACTTCAAAAATGCTGTAGCGGCACTTTATGCAAAATACGGCGACACTGTTGCATCTATCTTCTGCGCAGGCCAGGGCGGTGACCAGGGCACACGTGCAATTATAAACAACATGTACGGCGGCACCTTCACAGATGAAGCACATACAAAGTATACAGCCGATGATCCGGCAAACATCAAGGCACTTGAAGAGCTCGCAGCTATGGACGGCATCACATTTGACGCATCAATAGTCGGCGGCGATGAGATCAATCTCTTCCGTCAGGGCATCTTAAAGATGGCATTTTGCTGGAACATTGCTCAGCAGCTCAATACTGACAACAATGACGCCGAACTCACAAACGACGGTGACAAGATTGTCTTCATGAGCTTCCCCGCAGAAGACGGCAACGCAAAACTCTGCGGCGGTATCTGGGGCTTTGGTATCTTCGATAACGGCGACGATGCAAAGGTTGCGGCAGCAAAAGAATTCATCAAGTATTTCTGCGACGGTGACGGCACAGCTGCAGCAGTCAAGGCAGCAAATTACTTTGCAGTCCGTGACAATGCAGGCGGCAACGACATCTCCGGTATCTGGGCAGACAACGAAATCATGAACGAGTACAACAAGCTCATGCCGTACCTCGGTGACTACTACCAGGTAACTACAGGCTGGGCAGAGGCACGTACCGCATGGTGGAACATGCTCCAGCAGATCGGCGCGGGCGCTGATGTTACAGAAGCTGTTACAGCATTCTGCGAGGCAGCAAACGGCTGATTTAAACCCTGACAAATTTAAAACTCTCCCCGCATCGCGGGGAGAGTTTTTGTAAAAAATATTAACCGGAGGAAACTCCATATGAATAAAACAAAACACAGCAGGATTCTGACAAGAAGAGAGACGATTTCCGGGTATCTCTTTTTGCTTCCGAGCCTTTTCTTCTTTATAACATTCGTCGTTTATCCGATGATTATGTGTATAGTTACAAGCTTCTTTGACAGCAACATGGGTAAAAATACTCAGGATGTCTTTATAGGCCTTGCTAACTATAAAGAGCTTTTCCAGGATCAGGTGTTCCTGGGGGCACTTAAAAATACCACAATTATAGTTCTTGTTTCGGTACCGGTGGTTTGCGCATTCTCTCTTTGGGTAGCCAACTGCATTTATGATATGAAACCGGCACTTACCTCGGCATTCCGTGTAATATTTTATCTGCCTGTTGTAACGGGCTCGGTCGCGGTTACCGTTGTATGGAAGTGGATGTACAACAACTACTACGGCATATTCAACTATATAGGAAAAAGCCTCGGCCTTATTGAGCAGAACATCAACTGGCTGGGTGACGCCAAATATGCTCTTGGATGTATTATCCTCATCCTTCTTACGACATCTGTAGGTCAGCCTATTGTTCTTTATGTTTCGGCCCTGGGCAATGTCGACAAGAGCCTCGTGGAGGCAGCTGAAGTCGACGGCGCCACCAATTCACAGGTGTTCTGGAAAATAAAGTGGCAGCAGATTATGCCCACAACGCTTTATATTTTGATAATAACCATGATTAACTCGTTCCAGTGTTTTGCTCTTATCCAGCTCCTTACCTCAGGAGGACCGAATCACTCGACCGACACAATCATGTACTATATATACTACACTGCCTTTAAGCTTTACCGCTATGGCTACGGCAATGCAATGGGTGTCGTGCTCATGATTATTATTGCCATACTTTCGGCCATCCAGTTCAAGCTTGGGCAGTCGGACGACTGAGAAGGGAGGAAGGAATATGTTAGGACAAAAATCCAAATCAAGGCGAATAGCCGAGCTTGTAATCATAATTATTATTGCGCTTCTTTTCCTCTTCCCGCTCTACTGGATTATTACGGGGTCATTTAAAACCGCCAAGGAAGTCAACGCCACGACTCCCGTGTGGTGGCCGTATGAATGGACACTGAAAAACTGGAAGAACCTTTTCAGCAAACTCAAGGCACCTTTATTTGAGATAACGATACCCTTCAGCCAGTACTGGTCCAATGACGGAAATCCCATTGCCGCAGTTACCGGACCGACTGTTCCCGGCGCCGTGAGATGGCTATTAAATACCGTCTGGATGGCAATAGCATCTATGCTTTTGACATGCATTACATCGGCTCTTGCGGGCTATGCCCTTGCAAAAAAGAGGTTTGCCGGAAGGAAACTTATCTTCACGCTTATAGTCTGTGCGATGGCGCTTCCAAAGCAGGTCGTTTTGATTCCGCTTATACGCGAGATGTCATCTTTGAAACTTTACAACACGATGAGCGCCGTTATTTATCCTATAGTCGGGTGGCCGTTCGGTGTTTTCCTTATAATGCAGTTTGCGGAGAGTATTCCGGGTGAAATACTTGAGGCTGCGAGAATTGACGGAGCAAGTGAGCTTAAGACATTCAACAGAATCGTTTTTCCGATGATTAAGCCGGGCGTCGGAGCTTTGGCAATATTTACGTTTATATCATCATGGAATGACTATTTCATGCAGCTCATTATGCTCTCATCAACCAAAAATCTTACGATTTCTCTCGGTATTGCAAAGATGCAGGCTGAAAACTCAACGGATTTCGGACTTATAATGGCAGGGGCTGCACTCGCTGCAATTCCTATCATTACCGTATTTATAATATTCCAGAAATACTTTACAAAGGGCATCACAATGGGTGCCGTCAAGGGCTGATTACTATGAAAGATTTATCTAAATATAAAGGTATATTTCCTGCGTTTTACGCATGCTATGATGAAGGCGGCGACGTATCTCCCGAAAGAATCAGAGAGTTTACGGAGTACTTAATCGGTAAAGGTGTACAGGGCCTTTATGTCGGAGGCTCAAGCGGTGAGTGTATATATCAGAGCGTGGAAGAAAGAAAAATTACGCTTGAAAATGTTGTCAATGCAGCAAAGGGAAGAATTACAATAATTGCTCATGTTGCATGCAATAATACAAAAGATTCCATGGAGCTTGCCCGTCATGCCGAAATGCTCGGCGTTGATGCCATTGCGGCAATACCTCCCATCTATTTCCACCTGCCGGGCTATGCGGTTGAGAAATACTGGAACGATATATCTTCCGCGGCGCCTAATACCGACTTCATAATATATAATATTCCGCAGCTTGCCGGGGTGGCTCTTTCATCTTCAATCTTAAAAGACATGCTGAAAAACCCGAGAGTTATCGGGGTTAAGAACAGCTCAATGCCGATTCAGGATATTGAGATGTGGAGAGATGAAGGCGCAATCGTGTTCAACGGACCGGATGAACAGCTCCTGTCCGGACTTTGCGCCGGGGCAATAGGCGGAATCGGCGGAACCTATGCTGTTATGCCGGAACTTTACCTCAGAATTTTCGCCCTCGTAAAAGAGGGGAAAATAGAAGAGGCCAGAGCTATCCAGGACGAATGCTGCCATATCATATATAAGCTGTGCTCCGGTAAAGGCAACATGTATGCAACGATAAAAGAAACAATCCGCCTTATGGGCGGACCGGATATAGGCGGAGTAAGAGCGCCTCTTTACGGATTGGATGAAGAAGACAGACAAATCTGCATCGAATGCGCCGAAAAGATAAAATCACTTATTTGATAAAATAAAGAAGCGACGGGATATCCGAAATCAGGATATCCCGTCATTGCTCTCATCATCACCGGTATTATCGCCGGTGATTTTTTTCAATGCGCCGCCGTATTTTTCGAAAACCGGCTCTATAAACAAGCTGCAAAGCAGTGCACATACAGACGGCATAAAAAATACGGGGAAGAAGTAGTTTATACAAAAATTGACCGTTTCTATTATAAGAAGGACTATTACCGCGGTTCTTGGCAAAAATGCAAGGGAGAATCTTAAAGATGTAAGGTTTAGATCTTTAAATGAATAAGTGAATCTTGAAAAAATAGGGAATACCCAAAATGCGCTTCCGAGAGGAATAAGAGTTACAACATAATATGCCGCGGCGGCAATTACTGCATTGTCGGATATTTTCGCAATCTCCCTTAAATAGTCAAGAACCATTAAAAAAAGTACGATTATTACACCGTGTAAAACTGTCGATCCCGCAGTTACGGCAAAATCTGCTTTAAATGTGGTGAAAAAGCGCGTATAAGGCTTTGATTCTTTATTCCTTATTGTGTGAACGACCGAATCATAAAGTGCCGCTGTTGAGGCTCCTATGGTCAAAACAGGAATACTGCAAAGCAGCCATAACACACTAAGCGCAAATATGTCTGTAAGTGTGTTGAGTATTTTCCATAACAGGGAATCGGTCGAAAATATCTTACCTAACATCTGAATTTACCTACGAGTTTTTTTACCTGTGAGCATTCATCCGGCGCAATTGCAACCTCATGCGCTTCACCGGGATAACAGATGAGAAAATCTCCGGGGTATAACGTGAATACCGTACCGCCGTTTCCCGAATAAAAGGCAATATCTTTCGATTCATCGTATTTTTCAGCCGGGCAAAGCTCTTGCCGGAGTGCAACGGTGATTTGCTCGCATCCTTCGAGTATAAAATGTATATCTGCGTATACGGTGTGAGACTCAAATATTTTTTCGGCGCTTCTTTCTTTTGAAATAAAGCTCACGGGGTTGATAAATGCATTATCCGAAAGCTCGATTTTTTCCTCCGGCATGGAGTGTGCATGAGCCATATACTCAAGTATTTCTCTGATATCTTCATCAAAGGTATATCTTTTTATGTTGGCTATGTTATCAAAAATCATATTTGTAAAAATCTTTCAGTTATAAATAAGGCAGAGGGAAGAAGAAACGGACTCGTGAGAAATATCTGTCTCTGCAGGGGGTGTCATGCCCTCTCTTTTGAAGATACTTTATTGCATTGGCAACCATTTTTTGGTACTTGGCTAATACCTTTACATTGTCCGGAAGTAATTTACAGACAATGGCTCTTATAGATACTTATATATGTTCAATACGTGCTTTTTTGTGCCACGGCTTGAAAGCCGCTTTGTTGAAGAGAACTTCGATAAAGGATAAGATAATTGCCGGCATTTCGGAGATTTAACCGCTCCGGGAAAAAATTGCCGAAATCAGAAGGGGAAAATAGATGATAGCAAAGCTTCCGGCAATTGCGTACGGAACCCTCAGTCACCAACAGCAAAGTGTTTTTTGTATATCGTTTGCCTTATGATTTTCCAAATTCAAATCCTGCAGCTCAATACTTTGTCCATGACAGAAAGAGCAAGAGTGCCTGCATCATTAACTTCAAGATTGAATTCCTTGGCGCCTTCCATAAGACCGTCGGATATGGCTTTTATCATGAGGCAGGGAACGGAGTTTGCCTCGCAGGTAAGAATGATGCCGGCAGACTCCATATCACAGATATCTCCGCCATAGTCTTTGTGAAGTTTTGCCTTATCTTCGGCGAGATCGACAAAAACATCGCCGGAGCAGCATACGGCTGGGATAAGCTCCGGGGCAATTTCGCAGGCCTTATTGAATAGATCCTCATCCGTTTTGATATAAATGGAATCCTGCCCTATCACCTGGGCCGGAATAGTATCTGCAAATGCCGATGCGTCATATCTGTAGTGAACGACGGATGAAACAATGCAGACTTTATATTTTTTGAGATTTTCCGTAAGTCCGCCTACAACGCCGAAATTAACTATCGTATCCACATTGTATTTTGATATAAGGTGCTGGGTTCCGGCTGATGCCGCAGCTATACCGGCACCTGAATGGATAATATATATCTCTTCGCCGCCTTTGAGCGTCTTATAAACCGAAAATCCTTTTGTAGATTCGATTTCCTCAACTTTTCCGTAGAAATCGAATATAGAGTCGAGCTCTACGGCAACAACCATTCCTACTGCCATGTGATCCTCCCCGGTTTTTTGATAAGTACATTCTACTTCATAAAAGATAATAAAAAAAGCGAAAGATTCATATCTCACCGATTTTTATCCCGAAAACAAAAATCCCGGTGTGACAATATTTCACATCGGGATTGAGTCTCATATACGCTTTAACAGCTCTTCTTTTTTTGCATTGAATTCTTCTTCTGTAATAACTCCGCTGCTGCGAAGCTCGCCGAGCTGTTTCAAAGCTTCAACAGGGTCATTTTTTTCACTTGACTTTTCTTTGATATCTTCTTTTATATCTTCAAACTTTTCCTTCGCATCTTCGGCAATATCCTTTGCCTTTTCAACGGCCATGGTTTTTATCCCGTCAACGCCGCCGACTTCTTCGTACTTTTCCTTTGCCTCCTGATAAATGTCTTCTGCCTTGTCACTTACGGCGTCGTCTGCAGAGGATACAAAATCATCTTCTTTTATAGCTTCAGATCCGTCTTTATATACATCACTACCGAAGCCCAGGATGCAGAGGAATATATACGGTAAAAATACGAGTCCGACCCCGAAGCCTGCGGGTTTGTTGAAGGCCTTGGCAAGATCTATGTACAATTTGAAAGTAAGATAGATATTGTAAATAGGAATAAATAAAAGCAGGAACTTCCACCCGTTGCCGTAAAGCTCTTCAAACAAAACGTAGCTGCTGTAAAGCGGGATTATGGCCTCCCAGCCCTCTCTTCCCATTTTGCGGTACATCATCCAACTGGCAATTAAGGTAACAATTACGAGAATGATACTAATCATAAATTTGATCTCCTGTTTCTACCTGCAAGTTTGCAGGATATTTAATATGTGCTTATTTTATCGCATATGATTAAAAATTAAAATAAAAATTCAAAAGAAACAGCAATTTGCCGCGGCACTGATACTGTGTCTTTTTCAATTTTGCTCAGTCGAGGTTTTGAATCATAAGATAAAAAGGCTGCCTTTTAAAGACAGCCTTCTTATTTGAAGTAATTTCTTCTCTATATTACTGCTTGTAAGGGATGAGAAGGTATTTGCCGGCAATGATGAGGTCAGGATTGGTGATGCCGTTGATCTGGCAAAGAGTGGTGACGGTTGTGCCGTATCTCTGTGCTATAACGCTGAGGCAATCGCCCTTCTGAATCTGGTATCTCCAGCAAGGTCCTGAGTATGCACCGCCGTTTATGCTGACGAGTTCGCTTTCATTAATGACTTCGGCCATTTTGATATTCTCCTTTTATAAAAGTTATTTTCTTATTTATTGAGGACTTTCTTTGTCCTTTCACTTACAAGTACGAATATACCATCCAAAGCATTACAAGAAATGTACAATTTTTTAATGATTTTTTGAAAAACTTTGAATGGATATTTTGTGACCTGCTTTGTGATTAAAATTTTACTACGATAAAAACAAAATAGCAATAATAAATTACAAAAATATTACAAAATTTCGTTTGTCTGCCGAATAAACGGCATTTTATTTCTGGCCGGGATGTTTTTTCTCCCACCGGGCTCTCTGACGGACTCTGATTGATTCTTCTATATTGTCTTTGAGATCCGGTATGATGTTTTCGCCAAGTTTACTCCTGCCGGCTTTGATGCCTTTGATGAGAAGCCAAATAAGCGTGATTAATGGGAAGATAAGCGCAAGAACGGCAAAAATAAGGAGTACAGCCGAGATGTTTTCTGAATATCTTATTGCATTTTCCCAATACGGATAGGGAACCGAAGAGTTCATGGCACGGCTTGGCAGATTTTTTGTGACGGTAATAAGGTTTGATGCTTTGAATCTGTCTTTATTTACAATAATCTCGCACTTTTTTGAGGGGAACTTTTCCTTGGCAAGATTAAGTGCGTAATTTTTAACGGGATCCGGCATGACAACTTCATAACATGTTACGGGTGCATCGTTTTCATGGATGTATTTGTATGCGTCATAAGGCATATATAGTCCCATACCGCCTGAATATGCTGTGGTGCTTGCCTTGTCGTCTTCTCTGTCTATTACTCCGGCTATATAAAATGTCTGAGCATCAATATTGACACTTAAACCGACAACGTCCGAAGATCCGAAAAGATACCAGGCGAGCTCTTCATCCAAAATGACCCAGTCATTCAAATAGTCATCTTCGGATATATATTGGCCGGACAGCAAAGTTATCGGGTGGAAATCGAAAAACTCACCGCCGACGGCGATTACGGAAGCCTCGGTGTGTGCTTTGTCCGTTACAATATTGCAGCTAGAATTTAAGCTCCAGCAGTCGACAAATATTTTATCCGAGGTATCTTCTATGATGTTTTCTTTTTTGAACGCCTCCTGCATTGAGGTCCTGTAGGCGTTTATCTCAGCTGTAGAAATGTTGTCGGATGACGGGATGAACATACTGAGCTGCGTAAACTCGATATCCCGGTCCCCGCGCCATCTTTCATATTCTTTGGGATTTAAGAATGTCCTTGAGTTTTTGTATATACCAATGCAACAAGCGGCGCTGTTAATCAAAAGCGCCGCATTCATAATTATTAAAATTTTACGGTTAATTTTACTCATTAATTGCTGTCTGACATCCTTACCTGGTCACCGCTTGAAATAGGAGCGGAGGATGTTGTGATTACGAAATCTCCGTTTGAAATATCTCCGGATATTGCAGTGCTTGTATCGTCGGTTGCAAGTTCCTCGACCGATACACGCTGGGCAAAGTATCTGTTGCCGAGAGCTGAATTTTTAGCTTCGATTTTGAGTACGAATTTGCCGTTTGAGTCGGTGCGTACGGCACTTGACGGAACGATCAAGTCGTATGTTGCGCTCTTTTGACCTACAGCCACAGTGAGCTCTGAGCCGCTTGTGACGTTTCCGTCAAGATCGAAGGTTATGAGTTTGTTTGTCTGAGGATTTTTAGGATCAACCTTAATTGAAGATATGGTTGCCGTAATATCTGAGCCCCAATAGTAGTTTGAAACCGTTGCGCTGTCACCGACTTTCAGACGTTTTGCCTGGTCGTTTGTAACAGAGTAGGAGACGGTGTAGCCCATATCCGGAACTTCGATCGTCAAAAGTATGTCGTCTTTGGTAACTTTGTTTCCGGGGCTTACGTTGACAGTGGATACGGTGCCGGCAACCGGAGCTGTGATAGCATTATCTTCGCCACCGGACAGTTTCTTGATTTTTTCTTCTGCTTTTGCAATCTTGTTTTGAATTTCAAGCGTGTCTATATATGCGCTTTGTGCTGACTGACCATTGGATGCATTTGAAATAGCTTCACTTTCATAAGCTGAAGATAATGATCTTTCCGCAGATTCTTTATTGCTTAAAGCTGTTTGATATTTTACATCAAGAGCAGAATACACCTCATCATATTCCGCACTCTTGGTTGCTAATTGTGCTATTAAGTTTTCATACTTGGAAATAACATTGTTGTACGTGGATTGATCTTTATAATACTTGCTTACATCAGCATCTAATTTATCTATGGCGGCTTGATATGCTTCTAATTTTTTGTCATTTGTTGGATCGGCGTAATGAGCTTCTTCAGCTATACTTTTTGCTTCCGTATCAGCTTCAATAGCTAACTCGTCTGCAGCAATAGTGTTGACAGCTATTTTATAACCTTCAGACTCTTCATCAATTTTTGAATTAAGATCAGAGATTTCAGAATCTAATGTTCTTAATTTTTCATCATACTCTGATGATGTCTTGTCCATTGCCGCCTTGGCCTTGTTCATTTTTTCGGTAGCATCTGCAAGTGCGCTCTCTGCATAAGCAACAGAAGTGGAGGCTGTGTTTGTAGGATAACTGTTCTGTGCACGCATCAGCTGGTATGTCAGTGAGTCAAGCTCCTCCTGGGCGGCGGTCAGCTCATCGCTTTGCTCACCCATAACAACAAGAACATCTCCTACTTCAACTTCTTTGCCTTCTTTTACCTTGACGGAGGCAACCGTGGTTGTGCCCGTGGCTTTAATTTCCGTATTGCCTATAGCAGATACGGTGCCCGTGCCGCGTACCTTTGCAGTGATAGTGCCGGAGGCAACTTCAGAGGATGCAACTTCCGGAAGGGTGCGGTTCATTATTGTGTTTGAAAAGAAAGTGAGAACAAGCAGCACCGCTAAAAATATTATCGCTGCCGTTTTAACCCATTCTCTTGATTTTTTCGTATTTTCCATTTATCAGCCTTTCACGCTTCCACCGTTGGCCGCAATACCTTCAACGAGGTATTCTTCGCCGTGGAGGAATATTAAAAGCGAGGGGATCATATATACTGTTGCCATTGCAAATGCAAGGCCTATTTCACCTGAGTTTATATTGGACAAAAATACCGAAAGCGGCTGAGAGTCAGCGTCTTCCAAAAGTATAAGAGGCTGCTCAACCATGTTCCAGTAGTCTATGAAGACCAGAATTGCAATTGAGTAAAGTGCTGTTTTGCACTGGGGGATACAGATCTTCGTGAATATTTCCCACTCTCCGGCACCGTCTATCTTTGCCGCCTCAATAAGTGAGTAGGGGATTCTTCTCATGAATTTGGTCAGAAGAAATACGGAGAACGGAGCAAACATTCCCGGAAGAATGATCGACCAGCGGGTATTTAATATACCGAGCCATTTGCTTACAAGGTAGTTTGGCACCAGCGTAACCTGGTACGGCATCAGCATAAGTATAACATAAAAGAAGAATATTCCGCTACGTATTTTGCCTCTCCATCTTGTGAAGCTGTAGGCCGCAACGGATGCAATTGCGACCTGCAAAAAAACAATAGGTACTGTCAGTATAACAGAATTCCAGAATTTTAAAAGATATTCGGGGGATTTTATAAGCCCTGATACATACTGGGAAAGTGTTACCTTATCCGGGATAAATTTAAGATTGACCTGCTTTGAAACATATCCTCCGTTTGTAGATGAGAATACGACGCCGTAGTTTGAATTTATCTCACTTTCGCTCATGAATGAATTCGTGATGGTGAGGACCGTCGGAAGGAGGAATACAAGCGAGAATATAAGGCAGAGTATGAACATGGTGACTCTTGAAAAGTAACGTTTTTTCTTCATCCTTCAACGTCCTTTCCGAACCAGTCCTCGACCTTGAAAAGAAGCCAGATTATAACGACAAGAACAAGAGCCATTATAACGGCCGCAGCCGAGAGTTTCTGATAGTCCAGCGACTTGAATGTATTATTCATAAAGTGCTGGAGCATATAAAGCGTCTCATATGGATAATCCCCTGCGAGAAGATATACCTCTCTGAAAACCTTGAATGAGTTTATAAGGGATAAAATCGTGACAAAAAGAATCGTGGGGGAGAGGTAGCGCAGCTTTATATTGAAAAACTTGTATACCTCGCTTGCGCCCTCAACATCAGCAACCTCCAAAAGGTCCCGGGGAATGTTATTTAAAGCCGCCATGAAAAGTATCATGTTGTAGCCCAAATTTTTCCAGAGGAATAAAAGCATTACGACAATCTGCGCATATTCTGACTGAAGGTAGTCAATTTTCAGATTCAAAAGCTCGTTGAGCGTTCCGTTATAGTTGAATATTACCTGCCATATAAGTATTACGGAGGCAACGGGAACCATCATCGGACTTAAGAAAAATGAGCGGAAGTAGCTCTTTCCGGGGATCTTGGACTCAAGCATAACGGCAAGGGCAATTGCAAGAATGACCGCAAGAGGCACGGCAATCAGGGAAAAATGGAGAGTATTTTTCGTTGCCATGCGAAATGCCGAGTTATTGAAAAGATTTTTGAAGTTTTCAAGACCGACGAAATTCTTCGTCGCAACCCCGTCAATTAAAGAATAGTATACGACAACAAAGAAAGGAACAATGAAGAATACTCCCACACCTATAAGGCTGGGAGCGAGGAAGGCAAGACTTCTGAGAAAATCCTGCCTCTTCATCTTCTTTTCCAAGTTATCTTTGTTCATTGACGTAGATATTTACCTTTGACTGTATGAGTCTTGCAACTTCTTCGGCGCTCTTTTGACCGGAGAAGTATGCCTCAGCCTCTTCTTTCACAATCGAGGCTATAGACTCGTCGGTTGTATAAAGCTTGGTTGTTGTTTCAACGACATCCCGCAGCGCCTGGCCCTGCTTTTCACTTAAGCAGTAGTAATTGATGCTCTCACCGTCGGGACCGAGAGATGTGTATTTTGCTACCATTCTTTCGTTTCCGTCTTCATCGAGGAGAATGTTTCCTGCTGCATCGGTGATGTAATCGGGAGTCATAGCTTTTTTGAGCTTCTTTTCAAAGAGAGCACGGATGGTCGGGAAACAGCTGTACTGGTTTTTCTGGTAGTCTTCGGTGAAGAATGTCTTAAGGAATGACCATGCAGCCTCTTTATTGGCACTTGTCGAGGTAATGGCAAGGCCCGAATCAACATAAATCATGTTGCCGGTTCCGTTTAATGTCGGATAGCCTATGTAGGTCGTTTCCGCGCCGCCGAAATCTGCATTATTATACATTACATCGTCAACGGAGTAAAGCGAAATGCGCTCCAGCATCTGCTCGCCTGCGGCTATTGCTTCCGATGTGGTTTTTTCATCTGAGTAGTCATAGTTGTCCCAGTCAAATGATTCGGGGAAGCTGTTTACAAACTTGAGAAGAGAAATGAACTCATCGTTGTTGAAGTCAACCTCACCGGTTTCCCAGTTGACAAAATCGCTGAGATCAAGTGAAAGACAGGAATTGAGCATGCTCTCTCGCGTGATATATTTTTCAAGCGGAGTGCATCCGTCCGGCATCGAATCAAGAGCTTCATAAAACTCATCGTATGTCCAGCCGGGCTCATCGCCTACAACGCGTGATGCTCCAACAAGGGTTATTACGGTAAAGCCGGGAATCGTTGTATAAAGCTTGCCGTTTATCTCACATGCCTCAAATACATTTTCAAAGTAATCCGAGCGGTTGAAGTCCCTGTCAATGTAGGGATAAAGATCTTCCAAAATTCCTTTGGCCGCAAGCTGCGACATTGAAAGACCGGTAAGGTCTATGATATCCGGAACATTGCCTGCCATAATCTCGGTCGTCATCTTTGTAAGACCTGCCGAGTAATCGTCGTCGGTGTTATATTCGCTGTAATCTATGACATCAATATGGTACTTATCGCTCTTGCGGTTGAAGTCGACAATCTCGGCCTTCGTATAATAGCTGAGGCTTTGTGTTGCAAGGGTTATGGACTCCTTGACGGGAATCTCTTCAGCCGGGACTTTTTCAACGGTATAAAGCTCAACCGTAAATGTCCCGTCGTCGAGGTCGTAGGTTGATGCGGAGGTTACTATTTTGCCGTCGGAGAGAACTTTCGCGCTTGCGATAGTGTCGCCGTTGACATCAATGTCTATCCAGTTGAAGAGCTTGTGGCTCTCACCGGAGTCAATGTCAAACCCGTAGAAGGTTACGCCTGAGTTGTAGTAAAGGGGATAATCTCCACCTCCGGATAAAAGTATATAGGCACTTTCGGGTGTGTTGCCGATATCGACAAGAGATTTTGAATCGATATCGAGCTCATAGATTTTTGATGTGCCGTTATCGTGATATACGGAGAGGCAGATGGAACCGTCCGTAAGCTTATTTATATTCTCGCAGTATCCGTGCAAATCTATATTGTATTTTTCGTTGCCTTCAGCGTCAATGCCGCGGATACATTCATCGGAAGCCACGACAAAGTTGCCGTCTTTATCAAAAAGAAGGGCTCCTGTGAGATACTCATCTTCGGAAACATCCAGGTTTAGCTCGGATAAAAGCTCGCCGTCTTTGCTGAGCTTACGAAGGCAGTATTTTTGAGTGTAGTTGTAGCAGTCCCAGTATTCGGGGTCGTCGAAAGAAATGTCTTCCCGGCTCATCCAGTACTCACCGAGAATCTCGAGTACGCACACATTGCCGTCGTCCGTTTCCGTAAGGCCGTTTATATATATGCTAGAGGAGTAGTCAAACTGATCCTCTTCGCCTTCACTCGGAGCTTCGAGAGGCACGTATTTATCAAGCTTTTTTACCGTACCGGTTGCGTAATCTATATAGACGATTACGGGAGCGTATATGTTGAACTGACCTGAGTAGGTCTGCTCTTCACCCTCGTGCTCTCTTTCACCGACAACTTCATTGTATGTTGCATAAAAGCCGTCGTCTGCATAGTAAAGGGCACTCATATATTCACTTGCGCCTTCAAAGAGTACTTTGTATGAAGATTTGTAAGCATAACCGTCGGGGGCATCGCTTTTCGCAACTTCAGATTCGGTTGATGATGCCGAAGAAGAGGCGGAAGATGAAGATGCACCGGAAGTTTCGCTTTTACCGCATGCGCAAAGAGAAAAAATCATAATTAAAGATAAAATCAAGCATAAAAATCTTTTAGTCGTCTTAATCATCTAAATATTAAACCTTTCGCTATAAATGATACCGCCGCAGCACCTATTATAACAGCAATAACTGCCTTGGGGCTGAATATCTGTTTTGCTTTGAGCTCGGGAAACATTACCTTTGATACCACATAGTAAGTCAAAAGAAATAACGCAGCCGTTATAATCCATCCCGCAACCGTTCCGAGAACGATATTGAGAGAGGAAATAGCAAAAAATGAAAGCAATATGCCTGTGGTCCATGCCACAACCAGCAGAGGAACAGCCCAGATGAGTTTTTGCCGTGCACCTTTGCGCTTTTTCTCCTCTTCCGGAAGTGTCATAACATCTCCGTCGTCATCATCGTCAACTACGGGCGGCGGCATCATCTCGACAATTGCGGGCGGCGCCATCCTGTCTTGAGGCGGCTCGGGAAGATTGGCAGGAGGCGTGAAAGCACCGCCTATCAGTATGGATGCAGCCGTGGCCGAAGCAACTATTTTCTTTTTTAAACTGCTGCCTTCTTCCATTGCAAATTTCCCTTTCAAATTCCGTTTCGTATATTATATCAAAAAAGTATATTACTTGTGAATAACATGTTAATTTGCCTAGTTTTAACTTCGAAGTGCCAGTTAAAATACAGCGTGTCCGAAGCATATATGTACGTGTAGGCCGTATTGTTGTTTTTGAGATTTTGGAGCTTAATAAGTCCATGGACGTGCCACTGACATTTAATTGCCGGGGTGAAATTGATGCTTTTACTCCGGTGCGAATAAGCGCTGCTGACTTATTAACCCATATGAAATACAGTGAATAACCCGCATGTTCATATGCGGGTTATTCACGTTAAAAACGTAAAAAAGTATTTTTATTTATGAGATCCATGGCATAGCCGGTTTGGTTTTAACCCAGTCCGGATAACCGCCGGATATTTGTTCAAGCTCGTCATCGGTTAACTGCTTGAGCTCCTCGTTGAGGGCCTCGACTTTAGCTCTCAGTTCCTGAAGTTCTTTTTCTGTTTTCATGGATGTTATTTCCCTTCATGTTTTTTGATTTTTTGCTTACATATATTTATACGCACAAGTTTTTAAAATGCAACATTGAGGCGGCATAAATATTTTTTCCCGGATTAAATTCCGCTGCCAGGAATTTGATCTCAGAAAAGGAATTTATATTGATCGGAAATCTATAACGCAGCGTAGAGCCATATAAGAAACAATAATTGAAACAGCGATGGAAATTTTTGCTTTTTCCATCGCTGTTTTATAAATCACATGCCGTAATCGGCTCTTCTTATGAGTTCAAGCTGGAGATCTTTGCAAAGGGTTGTGAAATATGCATTGTACCCGGAAATTCTCACCATGAGATCTTTGTACTCGTCCGGGTTTGCCATGGCAGCTCTCATAGTGTCTGAAGATACAACATTGAACTGCATCTGCATTCCGCCAAGCTCCGCATATGCTTTTGCATAGTCGTAAAGATGCTCGACTGTCTGAGCGTGCGTATCTTTCGGTGCGGGATTCACTTTAACGTTGAATGCTATATTGTTGTTCATTGACGTCGGCTCAAGTCTTGTAACGTCCCTTATATTGTCAAGAAGCGACTTTGATGCGTTGGCCTCAGGTGTGAGTCCCGGAGTGAACGGCTGGTTTGCAAGACGTCCGGAGGGAATAGCGCCTGAGAATGTGCCGAATGCCACATGGTTTGACATAGACCAGAAGCCTGTAGTGTAGTGGCCTCCTCTGAAGTTTAAGTGGCTCCAGAAGCAGTCCTTGGTGAATTTCGTCACGCGGTTTGCCATCTCAACGGCCTCGTCAGAACCTGAACCGAATCTCGGAATCTCGGTGAGAATACGGTTTCTCATTACATCGTATCCGTCAAAGTTTGCCTTTACGGCATCAACCATTTCTCTTAAGGTATACTGCTTTTTGTCATATACGAGAGTCTTTACCGCCATGAGAGAGTCGACTATGTCGGCAAGACCTATGCAGGCGGTACCTGAGGAGTTGTATTTTGCTCCGCCCTTTGTGCAGTCAATACCTTTGGTTATGCATCCGTCTATCATTGCCGACATCATCGGAGTCGGACGGAGGATTGAGTGAGCCTCACCGAGCTGGTTATTGTACTCGCATGCAAGGTCTGCAAGATATCCGAGCTGGGTTGTGAAGGCATTGAAGAAATCGTCAAATGTTTTGAAGTCCTCAACTTCACCGGTCTTCGGTCCGAGCTGCCATCTCATGGATGGGTGATAGCCGTTGTACATTGCCATTTCTATAGCTGCTACCATGTTGAACATCATGCAGTTGGTGTGACCGAGGTGTTTTCCGGAAATCGTAGGTTCGACACATCCGGTAGCCGACCAGTCATTGAGATCTTTTTGATCATAATTGTGATCCACCAGCGACGCCATAACCTGAGTGTCATTGTGAATGGAAGGCGTTGAGGTTGTGTTGACATTGACCTCGCAAAGACGCTTGAGATAGGTATCGGAGTTTTTATCCTTATTGTATCTTGCGTTTATGTTCGGGTCGCGCATGCCGAGTATTTCTGTGACTTTCAAAAATACGTACGTCATGTCGTTGACGGCGTCCTCTCCGTCGGGTGTGATGCCGCCGAGGGTGATTGCCTGGTCGGATGACGAACCGCCGAACAGATAGTTGCCTATGTCGGGAACAAGAGGAACGTGATCCTGACAGTTGATGTAGAAGCATCCGAGAAGCTCAATAACGTGACGGATATAGGCATCTTTTTCTTCTTTTGTGCTGAGCTTTGCCATATCTGACTCAAAATACGGCTGCAGCCACTGGTCCATACGGCCGAGAGAAAATCCGGCGTTGGTTGACTCCATGTGAACGCCTACCCAGTGAATCCAGATGGCATTAACCGCCTCATCCATGTTTCTGGCCGGGAACTCCGGAGAGTGGGCGACGGCTTCGGCTATGACTTCAAGCTCTGCTTTGCGCACGGGATCGGTGCACTCGTCGGCCTCTTTCTTTGCCTGGGCTGCAAGATTTCTTGCGTATGCAATCAGACCTTCGTAGCACATAATCATGGATTTGAGGTAATTAACTTTTTCTTCGCTTGCATTTTTATCGCTTTCAATTTCGGCGTTGATCTCATCGATAATTCCGGTAAGACCGACCTTTAAAAGCTTGGGGTAGTCAAGAATTGTATGCGAAAGAGCAACGGTCTTCCAAAGGAATGTTACGGCCCATCTTTCGTCAAGTTTCTGACCTTTGGGGGAGTTGTAGTTGTCTCTTACCCATTCACGCATATTTCTGTGAGTATAGTAAGGGAATATGTAGGAATTTATATCTTCAATTTCCTCTTCGCTGAGCGGCTCGTAAGGCGCAAGGACTCTGTCCTGAACGGTTAAAAGCTCACCCCAGAATATAAGACCGATGCAGTCGGGATAAAGAGGAACGCCTATTTCCTTGGTGGTTGTGGTACCCGCTATCAGATTGCCTTTGCGGATGATGGGCTTGCGGTTTTCCATAAGGTATTTGTATGCATAGCCCTGTCTTACCTCGGGAACCCAGGGAGTACCGTCATTTTTGTACTCAAAACCGTTTTCTCTGAACCACTCGGTAAGAAGGTGCGCTCTTTCGGTGCAGACGGCAGGTCTTTTCGTCAGGTGGGCATCGAGATATTCCTTGAGACGCGGATAATCATCCATTGAGTATGTGGAAAGGTACGGGTCGTCTGTAATGTACTTGACACCCTTGTCTTCATTTTCAACCTTAAGAAACTGCTTTTTCGGGCGCGGACCGAAATCCTCTCCCTCAGCTACCATTGCTTTGCCTTCCTCGGCTCTTTCTTCAATCTGCTTGTGCATTTTCTTGACCTGAGAGTCTTTCATAAGCACGGAGATAAGGAGATTGAAAAATTCAAGGTAGGACATGTTGCCGGTTGAGCTCATCTTGTTTTTGAGCATAAGATTGAGTACTTCGTTTGGAGGAAGCGACGCGAGCTGTGCAAGTACTTTTGTGTCCTGAAGCGTAAGGAGCGTGTCAACGCCTTCAATTGAGGCTTTGACTTTGCCTTTTCCGTCTTTGAACCAGATGCTTTGCTGAACCTGGCCGTCTTCTGTTGTCAGTCCGATGGAGAAATCTATCCATCCGTCTTCGGATTTCAGATATTTACGCTTGGATTTGACGTTTGAAAATTCAAAAGCGAAGTAGTGCAAAACAACGTTTGCAAGAGTGTTGGCGATTCCGCCGGCTTTGGTGTCTGCCATGGTTTAGTTCTCCTCAGCAATTTATATTTTTTGATTTGAATATTTCTTTACAGTGGTCTATTTTGTCGCGGCTCTGGAAGTGGTCGAGACCGGAAAGCTCATCGTCGACACTGACGCCTATTTTGGCCGTTTTTGAATACCAGGTCGGATTGTAGGGAAGAAGGTCAACATACATGCAGCCTATTTCTTCAAGAAACGACGCTATGCCCTCAAGATTTTCATCCGTGTCGGTTATATCCGGTACAAGAGGGACGCGAGGCAGTATATTGTAGCCGTACTTGTCTTTATCATTGAACATGCGCCTGAAGTTTTCAAGTATCTTGTCATTATATACACCGCAGTACTTTTTGTGCTTTTCTCTGTCATATATCTTTATGTCGCAGTAGATGTCATGAAGATACGGCAGAATGCATTTGCTTACTTTGTCGTAATCGAAATATCCGGAGGTCTCAATGAGAATGTTTATACCTTCGGCATGTATTGCTTTTGCAAGCTCTCCCATCCATTCGGTGAATAGAGTCGCCTCGCCGCCGCTGAGCGTAACTCCACCGTGGGAAATATCATAAAAAGGCTTGTCTTTTTTGACTTTGTCGACAAGATCTTCTATTTCCCAGTATCTGCCTACTCTTGTCATGGCTTTGGCCGGGCATATGTCTGCACATTTAAAGCAGAGTATGCACTTGTCCCTGTCAACAAACCCGGGGTTTTCCGGGCTGAGGGCACCCTGGGGGCAAACGCTGAGGCAGCCTCCGTCACCTATACATGTAGCAACATCCCAGGCAAGCTCATTTGTTGCCTTCTTGGATTCGGGATTATGGCACCATATACAAGAAAGCGGACAGCCTTTGAAAAAAATAGTTGTCCTGACACCGGGGCCGTCATCAAGGGAATTTCCTTTTATATCTATGACATAGGGCTTTGCAATTTCCATTGAGATACATCCTGAAGAGCATATTTTTTCAGACATTCCGTGAGGAAGACTGATTGTTAAAATTGTAACATAATGCTCAATTGCTTTTCAATAGGATTAATTTATAAGCATGATATAAAAATATAATGGATAATGCACAAAGACGTTATTATAACTGCGGAAGTTTCACGGCACTTCGCGGAAGAGGGGAAATGCTTGTGAAATAAACCATAGAGTATTATTATCAACTATAAGGAGTTCGCTGAGCAGCCTGAATGCCGCTAAGGCGGACAAGTTCATAAACTGTACGAAAGGAAATTCATCAGCAATATATGTTTACATTCAATCATTTCAACTTTAATGTTCTCGACCTGGATAAAAGCCTCAAATTTTATAAAGAAGCGCTTGGACTTGAAGCTGTGAGAGAAAAAGAAGCCTCTGACGGAAGCTTCAAACTTGTTTTCCTTGGAGACGGGAAGACCGGTTTTACATTGGAACTTACTTATCTTAAGGACAGAGCTGAGCCTTATGATCTCGGTGAAGGGGAATACCATTTGGCTTTCGTGACGGATGATTTCGAAGCCTCGCACGAAAAGCACAAAGCCATGGACTGCGTGTGTTTTGAGAATGAAAAGATGGGCGTATATTTCATTGAAGATCCTGACGGATACTGGATTGAAATTATTCCGGAAAGACATTGAGAAATTTCCGGTAGAATACCGGTGAAATAAAACGGCGGGCTTAAAGAATTTGACGAGAAAGTCGTCATTTCCTTTAAACCCGCATTTTTTGCTGCCCTTTGGCAGTATTATTTTTTTATAAGGAATGGGTTTCCGTATATATACGGAGTTCCGTCCATGTCATTTTTTATGTGGGAAATCAGCATTTCAACGTCTCTTACAGACATTCCTGCCAGGCGGTCTATGCCAAAATCTAAAAGAGCCGGGCATTTGGGGACGGAAGGACCGACAAGTATTTTGTATGCTTTATGGCTTATATCTAGAATATGCGCAAGTGTACCGTTGACAAGAGCACTGCCGGTAATTACTACAATATCACAGTCCGGAAGGTAAACATCTTCCAAATCAGCACTTAAATCTTCTTCATCTTTAGGATTAAGCTCAAAATAATATATTTTTTTGGCATCTTTTCCGTGCCTTCGCTTGACTTCACCAAGATGCCCAACAACTCCTACGGTTTTACCCGTGAAGTCAAGCCCCGCGGTACAGTAGTTATCAAAAGGCTCATAATAATCCGATCCTTTGTTATAATATGCATTAATTCGGGCAAAAGCATATGAGTCGGCATCTGGTACATACATACATATACCGAGATTGTTTTTAGTTTGAACAGCTGACCATCTGGATGAGGAAAACTGTGAAATTATTTCTTCTTCAAGAATGCCGTCTTTAAGGGCACTGTAAATGTCATTTGCCATTTTTATTCTTTATAGCCCTTACTTCTATCATCTGAGCTGCTACGGAAACTGCAATTTCGGCCGGTGTTTCGGCCTTTATATCAAGACCGATCGGAGATACGATTCTGTCGAGCTCTTTTTCATCAACTCCGAACTCCTCAACCAGGCGTTTGCATACGCCTGCTTTTTTATGAGCGGAACCTATAACACCTACATAGCAGGCCGGGGTTTTAAGAACCTGTCCTTGAACAACCGCATCGAAGGCATGCCCTCTTGTCATTACACAGACGTAGTCATTTTCAGTTATCGTTATATCGTTTGCTATGTTTTCAAAATCAACGAGCTTTACATCACAACTGCTCGGGAAGAGCTCTTTTTTTGCAAATTCGGGTCTGTCATCGCAGACGGTTACATGGAATCCGACAAAATCAAGAACGGGGGCCAGCGCCTGCCCGACATGACCGCAGCCGAATATATAAACGCGGCCTGATGAGTTAATCTGCTCACAAAAATCGGTGGTTTCGGGCTTTTGGGTATAAAGAGAAAGTTTTTCACCTTCTGTCAGCCAGATATCACGTCCTTCCTCGAAAAGCCTCTCGGCTTCTTTGCAAAGCGAAAGAATATCTTCATCTGTATGGTCGATGTATCTGAAATACACATTTACATTGCCGCCGCATATCATACCGAGATTTTCAACGTCCGAGCGGTTAAGCTGAAAATCGTGTTCATGGGAATTTTTGTCTACAAGTACCTGCTGCGCTATTTCCCGGGAGCGGTGTTCAACATTGCCTCCGCCTATTGTTCCGCACAGACGGCCCTGCTTGCCTACAAGCATTCTCGAACCTGCACCTCGCGGGGTAGAGCCGGAAGATGCAACCACGGTAACCAAAACGGTATCAAGTCCGTCTTCCATGCGCTTGCATAGCGTTTTAAACATTTCTCTCATAATAGCTGCTCCTTTACCACTATATCAAAAAGATTATCCCTGTTTTCCTTCGTTATGAAATATAAAGATGAATTCTTATTATATTTAACGGAATTTAAAAACTCTGAGTCCTCATGGCCCGACTTCACGGCGGCAATAACGGGTATATTGCCACTTAGAATCTCCAAAACTTTATTTTTGAATTTCACGGATTTTTCTTCCATGAATCCGATCTCGTCCATTACAACAATGTCACCCGGTGAAATCATTGACAGAAGTTCACAGCCGAATGTGTCGAAAACATTACTGTTAACTTCGACCTTTTCTCCTTCACATACCGCCAGAAGACGGCAATCGGAAGGATTTAGCGGAGGGTACATGTATATTTCGTGATAGCCCCGGCCGTTGCCGTTCAGGGACTTTGTTATAAACCCGGAAACGGGTTTTTGAATTTTATCAATAAGGGCATTTACAAGTGTTGATTTGCCTACCTGTATATCCCCGCAGATTATTATATTGCCGTGCATACTCTTACCTTATCATTATATAAACTGGATATCTTAACTTCAAGTCCGTAAAGTTTACTGATTATATCTTCATGCATGACTTCATCGGGAGAGGCACAGATCATAATTTTTCCGTCTTTTATGGCTGCGATTTTATCGGAGAACATGTACGAATGCTCGGGATTGTGAGTCGTCTGAATAATGGTATAACCTTCATCGGCAAGCTTTCGCATTTGCTTTAGTACAAGCATCTGATTGGCAAAGTCCAGACTTGCGGTCGGTTCGTCAAGCATTATTATAGGGGCATTTTGCGCAAGTGCACGGGCTATTACAGCGAGCTGTTTTTCGCCTCCGGACAAAAGATGAAAACAACGCGAGCGTAAATTTTCAATGCCCACTTTTTTAAGTGCACTGTGGCATGCTTCAATTTCGGCGTCTTTAGGGGTGGAGAGCGCATGCATCTGCGCTGTTGTACCCATGAGAACGATGTCTTCGACGCTGTAATTAAATGCGGGAACGGTATGCTGCGGAATATAAGCAATGTTTGACGCAATTTCTTTAACAGTCATATCGCGGATGTTTTTTTGGTTGATATAAACATTTCCGGTATATGATGAATTAAGACCCAGCATACATTTAAACAGTGTTGATTTGCCGACACCGTTTGAACCTAAAATCGAAATGAATTCGCCCGTCTCGATATTAAGATTGATCCCTTTTAATACGCTGTGTTTTCCGTAGGAAAATACGAGATTCTCAACTGTTATCGCACTCATCTGAATTCAGACCTCCTTGTAATAAGAAGTATAAAGAAAGGTGCCCCGATAAAAGCAGTTAAAATGCCGATCGGAATTTCGGTTGAGCTTAAGTTTCTTGAGAAATTATCTACGAGAAGGAGAAATGCGCCGCCGCCTAAAATCGACGCAGGCATCAGATATCTGTAATCGGACCCTACAAGCCTTCGCATCATATGAGGGATTACAAGTCCTACCCATCCTATCATACCGGATACCGATACCGACGCGGCGGTTATTAAAGTTGCGCACACTATAACAAGCGCTCTCACTTTTGAAGCATTAACTCCAAGAGATTTTGCCTCATCATCACCAAGCGTAAGGATATTCATTCTCCATCTCAAAAGAATAAGGGGAATAATTCCTGCCGTAATGGGAATTATTATAAATAAAAGTTCTTTATTTGTGGCTCCGACAAGGGAACCCATCAGCCAGTACGTAATTGCAGGAAGCTTGTTGTTGGGATCTGCAACAAGTTTTATAAAAGAGGTTCCGGCCTGAAAAAGCGAGGATATCATGATGCCGGCAAGAACAAGTCCTAAAACCTTTTCACCTTTTGTGTGCGTTGAAATAAACATTACTAGGAAAACAGTTATAAGACTCATTATAAATGCCATTGCTGTAATGCCGGCAGAATTAAAATCCATAAATATTGCAAGCGCAGCGCCAAATCCCGCACCTGCGGATGCCCCCAGTATATCCGGGGCTGCCATCGGGTTTTGAAATACTCCCTGGTAAGAAGCTCCTGCGGCACTTAAGGAGGCTCCTACAAGCACTGCAATCATTATTCGAGGCAGACGTATGTTAAGTATAGCTATAGCCACCGTTGTACCTTTGATATTGCCTGTGAGGACGCCTATAAGATCGGCAAAACTAACTTTGTACCGGCCGAGCAAAAATGACAGCAGTATAACAATTATTAAAAATATCCCTAGCAGTATTACTGTTATTTTCTTTTTCATATGGTTACCTTGACAATTTTAATTTGTAGATGTATAAACGAATTATAATTTAATACA
>R06__coassemble_175_pt1 | contig 24034 bp, 23 predicted proteins | sample R06__metabat2_high_PE_027 | metagenome-assembled genome bin R06
TAGAAATGGCCCTTTCTTTCCGACTCTGAATGGCCCTTTTCTCCCGACTCCAACACAGTTATGTAGGAACATATTTCCTTCATAAAGGGTGCGGTCAATCACCCCACGATGCGACATCACTGCAGTAATATCCGAAGGAAGGAGTTTTAAAAAACGTCTGTACTTCCGGATAGTTGCAAGCTCTGTGGATTCAATCCACGAGTAGTTGACTTCTTCCTCCCGATCAATAAACTTCTTTTCGTTTGACATAGCTTATCATCACCTTCCGCTTGTTATTATACTTCTAAGTATTATAATTTCATGTATTTCATTGCATTTTCCTTAGTTTCCGGAAAAATTTTCAATCGGGTAGGAGGCGTCGGCTAGGCGACGATCTCCCACGGCACCGGACATGCGGCTACGCATCCGGCGCTTCAAACACTTGAGTTCACTGTCTCGTAGCGTGCAAGGATACTGAAGTATCCTTCCGCTGCGAGATTTTCATTTGTGATTGCTGAACCTGGGGCGCTGGATATCCTCCAGTATTTCTTCCGCGAATAGGCCAGTTCCGCTGCCTGCCATTCTTCTAAACCGCGCTTTTTAAGATTGTTGAATCTCGTTTTCGGTTTTTTCCATTGCTTCCAAATGTAGCAACGAAGTCTTCGGCGCAGCCAGCCGTCCCATTCTTCCATTTTCTTGCGCATGTCTGCTATTCCGAAATATTGCAGCCATCCCCTGATGTAGATTTTGACATCTTCCATCACCGCTCGGACATTCCTTCCTTGGTTTCGGGAAGTAAGCCTGCGAAGTGTGTCCTTGGCTTTCTTCAAGGATTTTGCATGTGCTCGGATGTGCACACCCCTCGCACCTTTCCCGAGTGCAAATCCAAGAAACTTAAAATTTCGGATTGAGTAAACACTTACCACTCTGCTCTTGTTCATGTTCATCTTGAGTTTCAAATGTGCGCTTTCAGGATAAAAGTGACGCTCCGGGAGCGCACGCCGCAGGCGCAGCGCGTTCGGACAGCAGAACTTATGCGAAAACAGAAAAAGCCACCCTCCGCATAGCAGAGAGTGGTCTTGATGATTCGCAGTACAGATTATCTCTTGGAGAACTGAGGCGCGCGGCGGGCTGCTTTGAGACCGTACTTCTGAAAGTCTCTTTGTAAAAAAGCCTTATTTTACAGGTGTTTCGGAGCCTTTCAATAAAAGTTGTCCCGTCGGTTGTCCCCGTTATGACCGCCGTTTGGCCCCATATCTTTTAACTCGCAGGAATGGCCTAATCGAATTGTAAATATGAAGTGGTAAATCATTTTGGAATGAAATTTTTGCTGCCATATTTTTGCTACGAAATTTCTTAAGTTCCGTCAAAGTTCACTTTTAAAGTCTACTGTTTCCCATCTTCCGGAACGCTTGGAACCTGCTCTTATCAGAAGCTCCAAATCCTGAAGCTTTTGAGCTATTTTCTTTACGCCGGATAAACCTATTCCTAATTTATCAGAAACCTCTTGAAGTGTAGCAGCGGGGTTGTCTGATAAATACGAATATACTTTGACCTGATTCTCCGTTAGCTCCAATTGCGAAGCTTCTTTACGCTTTCGCACGAGAACATTATCCGGAACAAAACGAAAATTCAAAGATACCTTGAGCATTTCATCTTCAAACGAAAATGCGTCCTTGCCATAATCAGAAACTATAGTCGGAACGCCATGTCCGCTTTGTTCGGAATAGTCAGACAGTATAAATAAAGTCAGTAGGCTTTTGTTAATTGGCAGACTGGTTCCGTTATAGAATCCCTCTTCCGATAGGCCGTAGGGCAGGCCACCATAGGAAACAATTTCAATCCGGTTATCAAAAATATATACTGCAGGCGGAATTCTGTCATTCCAGGCATTGTGCAGACACGCATTAATCCATGCCTCACGAAATGCAGGATATGAAAATAAATCGGTTTCACGGCGAGTTGTACCAGTTACATCAACCTTAGTTGTGTTGATGCCTTTAAAGTAATCCAGCACTTCCCGCACGGTACACAACAGGCATTTCTTACCGTATTCTGTTCTTCCAGACATAGCTGTTTTATCAATTCCGGAAAATTTGACAACCTTGATGCTGAAGCAGTTCTGATCTGATAAAAGCAGCGCCATCAGGTTAAATTCGCCGCTGCTGTTAATCAGGCTATAGCTTTTGTATATTGTTTCCGGATTGGTTGCATGAATGCCGTGACCGGCTAAAAAAGTGAAGAATTGTGAAAATGTTAAATCCTGATTTTCAGCCGGAATCTGACGAATCAGGTCTGCATCACCGGCTGCCAGCATTTTTCGCAGCATATCATTGGTAACAGTCTCGTCAGCGGAAACATTTCTTACATAATATCTCCCATCGCAGGAATACGGCGTATCTGTACCCTTGGCACTGACCCTAATGTACACATGACCGTCCTCGTCTCTTAATTCTTCAATATTTGCGAGAATCTGAGGCTCAATTATATCCCTGATTCGGTTTTGAATGTCCATAAGCGTTTCCTTGCCAATGTTGAGGTTTTTGACATTCCCATTATCGTCAACGCCAAAATATACAGTGCCTGTTCCATGACGGTTAAGCATTGCAGTAAGAGATTTCAGCCCCTTATCAAGCTGCGCAAGGCTTTCCTTGAATTCCTGAAATTCATTTTCCTGTCCGATATTCATGTGCAGAGTCTCCTTCGGTTTTTTGTTCCTATTAAGTATACTTCAAAGTTCTTTTAAAGTCTACTGTTAAAGTCTACTTCTGCAAAACATCTGCCGCCATATCTACCGATAATGTGGCAGATAAGATGGTAGATAACTTTCAGTCTTTTGCTAAAGAAATTATCTCTTGGAGAACTTAAGTGACGCTCCGGGAGCGTAAGCCGCAGGCGCAGCGCAATCGAACAGCAGAACTTATGCGAAAGCAGAAAAAAGCCACCCTCCACATGGCAGAGAGTGGTTTTGATAATTTGCAGTACAGATTATCTCTTGGAGAACTGAGGAGCACGACGGGCTGCTTTGAGACCGTACTTCTTTCTTTCCTTCATTCTCGGGTCACGAGTAAGGAATCCGGCACTCTTAAGTGTGCTACGATAATTCTCATCAACGAGAAGAAGTGCTCTTGCAATGCCGTGACGGATAGCACCGGCCTGACCGGAAACACCACCGCCATTGACTGTTGCCTCAATATCAACTTTACCGACCGTGCCGGTAGCAACGAGAGGCTGACGTACGATGAGTTTAAGTGTCTCAAGGCCGAAGTAATCATCTATATCGCGGCCGTTGATTGTAATAGCACCTGTGCCGTTCGGAATAAGATGGACGCGTGCAACGGAGGACTTTCTGCGGCCCGTTCCATACATGTAGGGCTTTTTAGATTTATATGTAGCCATTTATCTTTCCTCCTTAGCCTTCGTAAACTTCGGGCTTCTGTGCTTCATGACCGTGCTCGGAACCTGCAAAAATTCTGAGACGCTTCATCTGCCAGTCAGCGATTTTGTTCTTCTGGAGCATGCCTTTAACAGCAAGCTTCATAGCGAGTTCGGGTTTTTCTGCCATAAGAGTCTTGTACTGAGTCTCATGGAGTCCTCCGGGATAACCGGAGTGTGTGCGGTAGTACTTCTGCTCAAGCTTTTTGCCTGTGAGTACTGCATCCTTTGCGTTGATGATAATGACATAGTCACCGCAGTCAACGTTTGGAGTATAGGTGGTTTTGAGTTTGCCGCGGAGAAGATCTGCGGCCTTAACAGCTGTCTCGCCCATGGGCTTTCCTGCTGCATCAAGGATGTACCATTTACGTTCAACGGTCTCCTTGGTAAGCAAAGTTGTGGACATTTTTTGCCTCCGTATATAAACTATGTTTTGACAATTATTCCGCGCTTTAATACAATATCTCAGCGCACTCATCTTTTATACCACGCGCATCTTTAAGAGTCAACCATAATTTTAACTTTTGCAGTTATATCTCGTAAATTCTCTTAATATCTTCATTATTCTCGCTAATTCTAAATTTCATTTTTTAATTTGCCCGTATTGGGCGGAAATGCGGTAAAACATGTATAACAAACTCAATGATTTCACCGGTCTAGTCAGAAAAGCTGTCGATGACTATCAAATGATTAATGAAGGCGACAAAATAGCTGTCGGCATATCAGGCGGCAAAGACAGTATGCTTCTTTTGGTCGCTTTAAACCATTTACGGACATATTACCCGAAGCACTTTGATCTCGAGGCTGTAACTATAGAGCTCGGCTTCGACGGCATGGATTTTTCGCCGGTTAAGGAAATGTGCAGCAATCTTGAGATTCCTTATTCCTGTATAAAAACCGATATAAAGGAAATTGTTTTTGATGTTAGGAAAGAGGATAATCCTTGCTCACTTTGCTCTAAGATGAGGAGAGGGGCCATCAACGATGCTATCACTGAACGTGGCATCAGCAAGCTCGCTCTCGGACATCATTTTGATGATGCCGTTGAGACCTTTATGATGAGCCTTCTTTTTGAAGGGAGAATTTCATGTTTCCGCCCCGTGACATATCTCGACCGCTCCGGTGTTACTCAGATAAGACCGCTTATATATGCCGGAGAGTTAAAAATCGCCAACTTAGCCGAGGAGCTTGAGCTGCCTATAGTCGAAAATCCCTGTCCGGAAGACAAAACAAGCAAAAGATATGAAATAAAAAAGCTCCTTGCTGAAATGAGCAAGGAGTATCCGGATATGAAATCTAAAATTTTCGGCGCTATGCAGCGTCTTCCTCTTCCGGGATGGGAATTATTCGATGGCAATTAATTTAGCACCAAGCGAAGCAACAAGATCCTCAACCGGCTGAATTATTCCGCTTACGTCAAGAGATATGGTTACCTCAGCGCGGCCTCTTATAGGAGGGGCTTGTGTAATGGTGATTATGCTTCCGCCGGCATCAGATATTTTACTCAACAATGCACTCAGCCTTCCGGGCTCATGGGAAAGCATCACAGATATCACTGCCGTGCGGCTTGATTCCATCTCACCGACTTCGAGTATATAGTCTTTGTATTTATAATAAGTAGAGCGGGATATACCGACAAGCTTTACTGCTTCGCTTATATCCTTTGCCTCTCCGTTTTCTATTTTATGTCTTGCCTCTATTACTTTTTCAAAGTAATCAGGCAGGACTTTTTTATGGACTATAAGGTAATTGTCAACCATTGATTATAACCTTGCCATTTTCTACGTTGAGTTTTCCGCTGACGAACATCTTTATTGCCTCAGGCAAAAGCACACACTCAGCCTCCACAGAAATTCTTCTCATAAGCGAGGCACTCGTATCGTCATCTTTAACCTCTACGGTTTTCTGTGAAATAATAGGACCGACTCTTCCGTCGTTATCGGCAAAATAAACTGTGGCACCTGTAAGTTTTACGCCCCTGTCTATTGCCGCTTTGAATATATCTCCGTCAGGAACATCATCAAATGCCGGAATAAGGCTCGGATAGCTTCCTATTATTTTGCCCTTGTACTGATACGGTATTACGCCGAGATCGACATAGTAATCAGAAAGTATAACAAGATCAATGTCCATGTCACGGAGCTTATTTGCAACCGCCATAGAATGGCTGGTGGACGTGGGAAATAAATCAGGGTCCACAATAAAAGTCGGCACTCTGAAGTTTTCAGCCCTTTTTACCGCATTGCAGTCCTTATTTGTAGATATAACCGCAACGAGTTCAAAATCCTGTATTTCTCTGAAATAAACCGCATCCAGAACGGACTGAAGTTTGGATCCGTCCCCGGATACAAGTGCTGCTGCTCTGACCATAATTACCCCAGCTTTCGGTTTGACTTGCATGTTGTTTTTTATTATACTTTATTGACAATTATTATTCAAGGTATAGCAGATATGACTTCAATTTACGTTGTCCGCCATACACAAGCGGAAGGTAATCTTTACAGAATGATGCAAGGCCACTGGGACGGTAATGTCACACAAGATGGCAAAAAGCAGATAGACAAGCTTGCCGAAAGGTTTAAGGATGTGCATATCGACGCTGTCTATTCAAGTGACTTAAGACGTGCTGTTGCAACTGCTGAGGGTATCACAAGATACAATGGCCTTTCAATCACAACCGACGAGCGTCTCCGTGAAATAGACATGGGGCCTCTTGAAACAGAATTCTTCGGCAATCTTTATCACCTTGACCCCGAAAACGCAAAGCTTTTTATGTATGACTCAGACAACTGGTATTATCCCGGTGCCGAGACCTTCGCCCGGGTAAAAGAAAGAGTATATGAAGGACTTGAAGATATTGCGAAAAGGAATGACGGCAAAGTTATAGCCGTTGTATCCCATGGTGTTGCCATAAGATGCCTTCTTTCAAAAATCAAAAATGTTCCTCTTTCAGATATCCGGAACTGTCCCATATGCAAAAATACATCCGTTGCCTTCTTTACATACGATGAAGGTAATTTCAACTGTGAATATTTCAACGATGTATCTCATCTCGGTGATGAGCATGAATATCATTGGTGGAAAACAGAAGACCTTCGCGATGAAGTGATTGATGTTGCCGAAAACGAAAAATACTATAAGGATTGTTATAAAGATGCCTGGCTCTTTGCTCACTGCGGAGATTTGAGCGGGTACAATGAAAATTCCTACTTTTCGCTTGCAAAAAAACATACTGTATATAAACTTCTTTCCGATGATACCGAAGCAGGGCTCGTCGAGCTTTCTGACCGCGGGGTAAAGGACGGGTACGGATGGATATGTCTTCTGTATCTCAATGAAAAATACCGTGGAAAAGGATACGGTACTCAAGCGCTCGGCCGTGCTGTTTCATATTTTTCAAAAAAAGGCATACGCACACTTCGTCTTCACTGCGCTGCAAGTAATAATGCCGCTTTTAAATTTTACGTAAATTGCGGTTTTAAAATAATAGCTACCGAAAGCGGTGCTCAGGGGCCGCTCTATCTTATGGAAAGGAAACAATAATTATGGCATCAAAAGTATATTTCACGGATTTCCGTACAGTTGCTTACGGTGACGGTCTGCCCGTCAAGCTTGAAAAGCTCATCAAGGCTGCAGGTATCGGCAATATAGATATGGACGGCAAGTTTGTCGCCATTAAAATGCATTTCGGCGAGCATGGCAACGTTTCATTCCTCCGCCCGAACTATGCAAGAGCGGTTGTCAACGTCGTAAAGTCTCTCGGCGGAAAACCATACCTTACCGACTGCAATACGATGTACCCCGGTTCCAGAAAAAACGGCATAGAGCACCTTTACTGTGCCTGGGAAAACGGATTTACCCCTCTCAGTGTTGACTGTCCGGTAATAATAGGTGACGGCATCAAAGGGACCGATGATATAGAAGTTCCGGTCGTCAATGGTGAATACTGTGAAACGGCAAAAATCGGCCGCGCTGTTATGGATGCAGATGTGTTTATTTCTCTCACTCACTTTAAAGGGCACGAAGAAACGGGATTCGGAGGAACTCTCAAGAACATAGGCATGGGCTGCGGAAGCCGCGCCGGCAAAAAACAGCAGCATACCTCAGGTAAACCGTTCGTCAAACCTGAAAAGTGCAGGGCGTGCAGAAGGTGTCAAAAGGAGTGCGCCAACGGCGGTCTCGTGTTTGATGAGGAAGCTAAGAAAATGACTGTAGACCGCAACAGCTGCGTCGGTTGCGGAAGATGTCTCGGTGCATGCAACTTTGATGCCATAGCTTTTGAAAATGTTGATGCCAATGACATGCTCAACCGCCGTATCGCAGAATATTCAAAAGCAGTTGTTGACGGCAGACCTAATTTCCATATCTCGCTCGTTGTAGATGTTTCCCCGTTCTGTGACTGTCACGGTGAGAATGATGCCGCCATCATACCGAACATCGGCATGTTCGCCTCTTTTGACCCGGTTGCCCTCGATCAGGCCTGCGCCGATGCATGTATGGCCGCTCCTCCTCTTCCGAACACAATACTTGCAGAGAGGATGTCCGAAGAAGGCTTTGAAGACACACATGACCATTTCTGCAATATATCTCCCGATACTAACTGGAGAACATGTCTTGAACACGCCGAGAAGATTGGTCTCGGAACAAGAGAATATGAGCTTGTAACGCTCTGACTTTGGCAATTAGCAAAAGGCTGATTCGAATCTTATCTCGAATCAGCCTTTCTTTTTTATATAAGGAGTGAAATTGTTACGTTCTGCTATTATAAAATTCTATAGCCGCGGTATCTGTTAAAATCACGTCACACTGCCCGGCATAAAGATAAGCAAAGCAGTCCGACACACCTCCGACAAGTCTCATAACATTTGCAAGTTTCTTCTCCAGCGAGGGATTGCTCTTTACCGCCTCTACCGCCTCGGGAGTTGATGGCATTGCCATTGTCTTTCCTCGAAGATTCAGCTTATTTGACCCTATGGAGGTTTCTCTTGCCGCAATAACTATATCATTGTGAAGATAAGGACCGTACTGGACATAGAGCTTTTCATCTATCTCATCTTCATTAAGTGCAATGCCTCCCCAGGCGCAATCGATGTTCCCCGCGGCAAGCTCCGTGTAGACATTTTCCTTCTCTATGGATTGTGCCTTCAATGTCCAGCCCAGTATGTCACATACCGCCGAGGCAAGCTCAATATCATATCCCCAGAATGATTCGTTTGACATGTAAGCAAGAGGAAATGAATTTACATCTACGCCTATTATGAATGTTCTTGGCTCCGGAAGTCCGAGCTCGTCAAGCGCACCGGCGTCGGCATCAAAATCGATGCATTTGCTGCCAAACCATTTGAGTGCAAGTTCATCAACCGTCCCGTTTGCGGCCGCTATCTGAATTCCCGCGGTTACATAAAAGTAAATCGGATCTCCGTCACGGAATGCAAGAGAGTAATCCTGTGAGACGAGTGTTTGTACCGCTTTTACTTTATATGACGAACTTCCGCATGATGCGAGAGTCATTACCATACATACTATTAAAATTATGCTTATAACTTTTTTCAATGTTTTGGTATATACGTTCCTTTTTTCTCTTTTATTTCAATATCTTTTTCTCGCTTTGCTGCTTTTACAGGTTCTTTTATTGTCTCTTCATACTCTTCATACTCCTCATATTCATCTGCATTTTCATGCCCATCGTGTTCATCTTTTTTATTCAGCAGCTTAACAGCTATTATAGCGGCAGCAAGAAGCGGAATGATTAACAAAACGTAAAATGGGAATGAACTTTCGTCTTTTTCATTTTCCGTATTTGTTGAATTTGTCTGCAGGGGCTGTATTGTAGCAACCGGTGCAGCCGTCGGTGTGGGTGTGGGCGTAGGTGCCGGAGTCGGTGTAGGCACAGGTTTTGAATCCAGAGATACGGCATACTCAGCAAGATGTGCCCCTATATCCGCAATCGTCTTTTCATATGTCGAAACATTTTTTGTCATTACCGTGACGATTATCGGATTCGGAGTATAGATTATTGCTGCCGTATGATTGTCTTTGGTGCCGTTTTTCTCTTCAAATGCGCCGTATTTCTGTGCAACCTCATATATGCCCTTCAGCGCAAGATTGTAGTAATTGTTAGGCTGTGCCTGTTTGAGGTATGAAATAACGTAAGGATATGCGGCGTCACCGCCTTTATACAGCGTGTTCATAAGTTTCGTCATAAACCGCGCAGTATAATAGCTGTAGTTATAAAAATCGTCGGTATAATAACCGTCGTCCAAATCGGTGACATATTTTCTTGCCATATCGGCATCTTTTCCGTTGTACGTGTCGTATGCACTGACATTTTCACCTACATAGTCGGCTATATAATGCCCGGACGCATTGTTCGAATCAACAAGCGCCGTGCGCTCAAGATATGCAACGGTCATGCCGAGAACGGTACTTTCCTGCGTAAGCTCGCCGGCTGCTTCTTTTTCTGCCAGCATCATAGAAACAGGTACTTTATAAAGGCTTGCCGAATACATGAATTCATCGGCATTATAGTAGTACTCATCTCCTGTTTTTGTGTATATAAATCCCACAGATACAACTTTGCCGTCGCCTGACAGTCCGTTATCCGCTATATATTGATCAAGCCAGCTGTTCAGCTCCGCCTCATCTATAATCGACGCGGCGTCACCGGCTGCATATCCAAAGGCACTCAGTGAAAGAACAACTGTGAGCGCAATAAAGAGCGCAGTAATTTTTTTCATCTTATTAATCATACTCAATTATGTACCCCATCTTGCCGCTGTACATATCACCATAGTCTGCACACGGATCGTTTCTGCTGTCGTTATATACCCATTCTCCGCCGTGTTTCCACAGCATAATATAGTCTTCATATACATTGTCCTTACTGTCGTACTTTGACGGTTCTCCGCTGTCCCATACGTAGTAATCTATATCTTCATCGTTTTCCCATATAAGTTCACCGTTTTCCCTGTGGCAGCCTATCCACAGGTAATTGCAGTCGTTTAACATGGTCAGCGCAATTGCTTCGTCTAATTCGGCTTTGCTTGATATTGTTATAAGGTGTCCGTCTACCTCCTCACAGGCTTTCTTTGCATCCGTCCAGCTTATATCCTCACATCTGAATATATATTTCTCCTCGGGTGTTTTCTCTTCCTTTTCCTCTTCTTTTTCATCTTCGACGAGTACCATAGAAGCGGAATTAAGCGCATCTCCCGGTTCCGGTGTCGGAATATACAATCCGTCATTCGGTGTCGGTTTGGCGCCTGACACTATGTTCTCATCTATATTGTCAACTTCATCTCCTGCGAGGTTCTTAATCGCCGACCCTAAAATTATGCCGCCTACAAGAATTATTGCGCACAGTATGGCAATAACGGGAAATACTTTCTTTTTCTTTCTATACTTGGACCTTGCCGTGCTTTTTTTCTTTATCGGTTCCTCATCGCCCATGCGCGGCTCGGGTGTAACAGTATATTTAGCGTTTTCTTCCGCCTGGGTAGTATAACTTTTGGGCATTTTACTCGGTGGAGTGACGGTACTTATTTTAGGACTGACACTTTGCTGCGCAGGCGAAGACTCTTTAGCATCATTGTCTATTATATCTGCCATCATTTTCTCGATGTCGCTCATTTCCTCCTGAGATTTGCGGAGAATTATCTCTGAATTAAGCTTTTTGTCTGCCATTTTAAGCACCCCTTCAACGCTATTATGCTAAAATAATTCTATCATCAAAAATAATGTTATGTCAACGAAATTATGATGTACATTTTGATATATTTTATGTTATCATATTAATCATGAAACGCTTAATCCCAATTATTATATTGTGTCTTTTAATCCTCGCTTCATGCGCCGAGAGTGATCTTTCCGCTGAAATTGTCGAGGAAGCTGAGTCTGCGTCCGCTGTCCCTGATCTGGAAGCAGTAATTGAGGTCACCCCTGAAGCTTCACCATCTTCTGAGATTCCCTCCGAGCTGTCCGTCGGTGAACAGATTATTCAGGAAGCACTGGCATTCGAAGGTTACAAGTATGTCTATGGCGGGAAATCTCCCGAAAGAGGCTTTGACTGCTCAGGGCTCATTTATTATCTTTATAAGCAGCACGGCTATCTTCTTTACCGTGTAGCCGAAGACCAGGCAACGCAGGGAGAAAAGGTTGAATCGCTTGACGATCTTATGCCGGGTGACATTCTTTGCTTTAAAAAAGGAAATTACTGCGGTCATGTGGGTCTGTACATGGGAGATGGCAAATTCATCCATGCAACCGACGCAACCGGCTGTGTTACTGTCACGGACCTCGCTGATTATGCCGAAAGATATGCTGTTGATGCAAGACGGATTATAGGGAACATGGAAGTTAAAACAAAGGAGCAGATAGAAAAAGAGGAGGAGGAAAACGATCTTCTCATTGCCGAAGCTCTCAAAGCCAAAGCCGCATTGGCAACTTCAACGCCGATGCCCACCCCCGAAATCGAAATAACTCCCGACCCGATGAGTTCCGGTATTTATATAATTCCAACACCTTTGCCAAGCGAAAATCCTCCCGTTGAGGAGCAAGAGGACGAACCTTCGTCCGAATCTTCCGACATACAGGATGATAATACGCAAAATGAAGAGCCTGCATCATCTGCCACGGAATCTTCAATCCCCGATACCGGCACCGATATCGCAGAAGATCCAGCACCATCTCAGGATTTGACTGGCGGCGACAGCTGAACAGCAGCGTTAAAATATAAACTCCCTTTGAGCACTTGCTGATATATCAATGCGCCCGAAGGGAGTCTTTTTTATTTTTCTGTTCTGCGGTAGGTTTCCGTGATTTTTCTTAATTTTGCCGGAGACGGGAGCTTCGTCATCCTCCATCTCCAGTTTTCAAGTGCAGTTCCGGGTGTATTCATTCTGGCATCTCCACCAAGTTCAAGCACATCCTGCATTTGCATTACAAAGAGATTTGACGATGTTGACATGCCGGTTCTGATCATACCATACGGCCATCCCTCTTCCTCGGTAATATGCATATATGCTTTTGCAAATTCTTTGTCGGCTTTTGAAAGAGAATCTACCCAGCCAAGTACCGTATCATTGTCGTGTGTTCCCAAATAACAGCATGAATTACAAGTGCAGGCATGCGGAAGATAATCACTGTCCGAGTTTGCGTCAAAGGCAAATTCCAGTACCTTCATTCCGGGAAGCTTTGAATCCGAAAGAAGCTTTCTTACCTCCGGAGTTGCGTAACCGAGGTCTTCTGCTATGAATTCAAGATTTGAAAACCATGACGTAAGTACTCCGACAAGATCCATGCCCGGGCCTTTTATCCAACGTCCGTTCTTCGCGGTGTCGTCCCCGTATGGAACCGCCCAATAACTTTCGAAGCCTCTGAAATGGTCTATTCGGATTACGTCATAAAGCTTTGATGCTCCTTCGATGCGTCTTATCCACCAGCCGAATCCGTCGGATTTCATTGTGTCATAGTCATAAAGCGGATTTCCCCATAGCTGCCCGTCTTCAGTGAAGTCATCCGGCGGCACACCGGAAACTTCTTTCGGCCTGCAGTTTTCGTCAAGCTGGAAAAAGCGTGTTTCCGACCATACGTCTGCACTGTCCATCGCAACATAGATGGGGACATCCCCGATAAACAGCACCCCGTTTTCTTTTGCGTATGCACGGAGTTCATTCCACTGCTTAAAGAAAAGATACTGAACAAATACCCAGAAGTCTATTTCCTCCCGGAGCTCTTCCGAATACGATCTTACAGCTTCCTCTTTACGAAGGCGTATGTCATCGGGCCATTCGGTCCAAGGCTTCATACCGTACTTGCATTTTACCGCCATATAAAGAGCATAATTTTCAAGCCAGCGTGCATTCTCGTTATAAAACGAGTCCAATTCTTTATCTATTTTCTTTCTGCCGTTTTCATATGCTTTGCGCAGTACTTTAAATCTGTTTTCGTATATCTTTCCGTAGTCAACTTTTGTTTTGTCGCTGCCCCAGTCGATTCCGCTTATATCAGACTTGCTCAGTATGCCTTCTTGTATAAGCATATCCAGATCTATAAAATAGGGATTACCAGCAAACGACGAAGGTGATGCGTAAGGGCTGTCACCGTATGATGTCGGACCGAGCGGCAGCAGCTGCCAATATCTCTGCCCGGAATTTTTCAGGAAATCTATAAATTTATATGCCGCCTTGCCTAATGTTCCTATTCCGTACGGAGATGGCAGAGAGCTTATTGACATTAATATGCCGGATGAACGTTTCATTGAAATTATCCTTTAACCGCACCTGCTGCCACGCCCTTTATTATGTGCTTTTGGCAGCAAAGATAGAATATAATAATTGGAATAATGCTAAGTAGTATGAGTGCCATTGTCGCGCCAAGATCAACTGTCCCGTAAGACCCTTTAAGATATTGAATATGAATCGGAATTGTCATGTACTCCGTTCGGTCCAGAACAAGGTACGGCAGGAGATAGTCATTCCATATCCACATAATTTCAAGTATGCCCACAGAAATCAATGTCGGCTTCAACATCGGCAATACAATATTGAAAAATGTTCTTATCGGTCCGCATCCGTCTATGGAGGCGGCCTCTTCTATTTCAATGGGAATAGTCTTTACAAATCCGGTGAACATGAAAGTCGCAAGTCCGGCGCCGAATCCAAGGTATATTACCGGTATAGTCCAGGGTGTGTTTAATTTCAAAGTGTCAGCCGTTTTTGAAAGTGTGAACATTACCATCTGGAAGGGAACTACCATTGAAAAAACGCAAAGATAATAAATTATTTTGCATATTATAGAATCCACTCTGCTTATATACCATGCTGCCATCGAGGTACAAAGGAGTATAAGGAAAGTCGAAAGAAGTGTTATCACAAGTGAATATAATGCGCTTTTCCAGAAAGGATAATTCCCGAATGTCATTCCCTTCACGAAATTTGACCATCCGGCAAACATTTCGCCGGCAGGCCACGCAAAAGTATCTGTTTTAACAAATGTGTTTACCTTGAATGAATTAAGCAGAACCATGAAAACAGGGAAAACATAGGCTATTGAAATAAGAGCAAAAACAAGCGTCAGAATTGTTTTCGTATTTTTTTCTGCAGTTAAAGTCTGTTGTTTTGTTTTCACTGCTGCACCTCTCTTTTATGCGTTACACGCAGCTGTAAAAGTCCGAGTGCCGCAACCAGTACAAAAAACAGTACTGCCTTTGCCTGTGCAACACCTCTTGAATTGGAATTTTGCCCGTAGAAAGTATTATATATATTAAGGGCCAGCATCTCTGTTGTTTTTACGGTAGTCCCGTCTGAATTGAATACAAACGGTTGACCTCCATTGAGCGCAAGATTCTGATCAAACAGTTTGAACCCGTTTGTCAGCGAAATGAACATACAAATCGTAACAGAAGACATAAGATTTGGTATCGTTACTTTCCACAGTGTCTGCCATTTTGTTGCACCGTCTATTCTCGCAGCTTCCAGCATATCTTCAGGTATGCTTTGAAGTCCTGCTATATAAATAATCATCATATATCCTATCTGCTGCCAGCACATAAGAATAATGAGGCCCCAGAATCCATACTTTGTTTCCATAAGGATTGATGTACCGTATTTGCCGAGAATTCCGTCAAATATCATTGACCAAATATATCCCAGCACAATGCCGCCTATCAGATTCGGCATAAAAAACACCGTCCTGTACAGGTTGCTGCCCTTTATACCTTGTGTGAGTACATAGGCAACTGCAAATCCAAGCACATTTATAAGGACAACGGATACAATTGCAAAAAGTGCGGTATACCAGAATGCATGCTGAAACGAGGCATCAGTAAGTGCCTTTTGATAGTTTGAAATGCCTACCCATGTTGCGTTGCTCGTGGTTTTGAATTTACAAAATGACAAATAGATTCCCTTTACAAACGGCCAAACAAATCCAATGCTGAAAGCCGCTGTCATCGGAAGAAGAAAGAGCCAACAATATTTTTTTAATTCATTTTTGCGGTTCAAAAAATCAGCCCCTTAGTTAAGGTTGTTTTTAGAAAAAGAGGCGAGACCTTTTCTCGCCCCTTTTTGTTTGTTGAAATTTCGTACTCAGCCGTTTATTGCTGCATACTGTGCTGCCCATCCGTCTACAAATGCGGTCTTTACAAGCTCCCAGTTTGCATCACTTTGATCTGCATCATACTGGTTCATTGCAGCTACAAGACCTGCACGGTACTCGTCAACATTAGGCTCATAGTTGAATGCCCAAGTCATAACATAGCAGCCGGCATTTGCATAATCATTTGCTGCAGCGAGGAATTTGTTGTCAGATGTTGCAGCGTGAGTATACGGCAGTGCACCCCAGGTATTATTGAGAAGAGCGGAAGCCTCCTGATCGGTTACAAGCCAGTACATGAAATCGAGTGTGGCCTGGATATCTTCATCGGATGCGTTAGCGTTTACTGCCCAGCAGTTTTCTGTGCCGCAGTTAAGTCCCGCTTTTTCTTCTCCTTCAACGCCGCAATAGAAGGGGATTATAGTAATGTTGTCATCACCCAGTGCTGAGCATGCACCGTACTCCCATGATCCGTTCTGATAGAACACCGCTTCACCGTTGACGAATTCAGCTTCAGCATCAAAGCCGCCTGTTGCAAGCTCTTTCGGGTCGGTTGCGGAGTTGTTGATGTACAAATCCCAAAGATTTTTAAAATTATCAAGATATGCGCCTGTTATAGTTGCAGGGCATGGACCGGCTTCCCAGCCATCGTCACGTGCTTCATAATAGAGATCTGCATTTACCAGGTGTCCGGTAAATCTCCATGAGGAAGAACCGTCCATACCGGAGGATGTGAATGCGTCAAATCCAAGCGTTCCGGCATTTGCGTGAATATCTTCTGCAACTGCCTTAAGGGTTTCAAAGTTCTTAATCTCATCAATAGAGTGGCCGGCTTTTTCAAGAAGGTCGGTATTTACTATGATTCCTATGGATTCGTAGCAGTAACCTATGGAGCAGAGTTTTCCGTCCGCATCATAGAGGTTATATGCATCTGTGTTGAGTTCTTTTGCAACTGCCGTATCCGTGAGGTCATAGCAATATTCTCCCCATGTGTCAACAGCTGCGCTGTTTCCGACTACAAAAAGAGTCGGTGCCGCGCTTTTGTCCATTTCGGCGGTAAGTGTTTCGTTGTATGTGCCGGACGCTGCGGTAACAACCTTCACGGGAACACCTGTAGCCTCTGTGTACTTTGCAGCAAGAGTCTGGAGATCTTCATCAGATTCGGGCTTGAAATTCAGCCAGTAAACTGAGCCTGTTGCTTTTGCTTCTGCGGCTGGTGCTGTCTCTGTTGTCTCTGCCGCTGCAGGTGCTGCCGCAGTCTGTCCGCAGGCACAAAGTGCAAACACCATGCAAAGAGCCATTGCGAGTGCAATAATTTTTTTCATCTTTATTTTTCCTTTCAAAAAATGTCTTCTAGATATATTTCAACCGCACTAATGCGATTAAAATCAGATTGTCTTGACGGACTTTCCTTCACGAAGCTTTGCCTTCGGTCTTACATGCTCATTTTCTCCGCTGCCGTCAATCAGCGACACGAGAATTCTTACGCTTTCCTTTCCCATGCTTTCTGCCGGTTGGACCATGGTTGTGAGCGTCGGTTCTACATATTCTGAAATCTGAAGGCCGTCTATCGCTATCACAGAGCAGTCTCTCGGTACCTTTATATTCCAGTCATCCATTGCTTTGATAGCAGATATGGCCATCATGTCAGATATGGTAAAAACAGCTGTAAATTCCGCCTTTGATGATATAAGCTTTGCCATACCGTCATATGCCTCTGCCATATCATATCCGCCGCATTCTATGCAAAGGTTTTTATCCGTTTCTATGCCGTTATCCTTTAGTGCATCGAGATACCCCGTAAACCTGAGCTCGCTGATTGAGCTGTCCGAAAAGCTTGGCACAAGTGCCGCTATTTTTCTGTGACCGCTGTTAATCAGCTTTTTTACCGCCTCATATGCTGTTTCGTGGTCATCGATTGACACCGATGAATAGTCCGACTTATTTAATGAGCCGAAACTGTTTGTATATGAGCAGCAGACAAACGGGACTGTAAGTGTTGAGATATCCGTTGCCGTATAGCTGTATCTTCCGCCTAAGAACAATATGCCCTTAAGTCTTTTTTCGCGCTCCAGCATCGCTCCGATCTTAATTTCATCATCATTCGTTCCAATATATCTAAGTGCAATATCATATCCCAGCTTATCTATCTCATCGGATATGTATTTCAATACATCGGCAAAGAAAAGATTACTGTTGCCTCTTACAACTACACCGATAGTATTAGAGGATGATTTAACCAGATCTCTGGCTGAGTTGTTTGGAACATAGCCGTTTCTCTCAACGGCGGAAAGCACTTTTTCTCTGACACTATTGCTGACATCCGGATGATTATTAAGCACTCTTGATACGGTGCTTACTGCCACATTACATTCTTTTGCTATGTCTTTTATAGTCATGATGAGAACTTTCTGGAAACGTTTCCAGTCCTTTGCTTCATTATTTTAACAATCGTTATTGTTCGCGTCAAACAATAATGCTCCAAGATTAAAATCTTTGGAGCATTTAACAAACAAATTTCAAATTTTTAGATAAATTTGCCTATTTCAAAATGTCGTCCTCACCGTAGAAGGAAGGCATTTCTTTGTTGTAATTAACATTGAGTCCGAATTCCTGCGGCATATATCTCGGGCATACATTCTCGTCCACCGTTATGACGGCAGACGCCAGACGTGTCCCGATCTCAACCGCCTCTTTAAGATTTTTCCCGTATGTAAGCCCGGCTGACACACCTGCGCAAAACGCGTCCCCCGCACCTGTAGTATCTCTCACGCAGACCTTGTTAGCAGGGCAGAGACCCGTTTCTCCGTTCTTGCTTGCATAAACCGCCCCTTTTGACCCAAGCGTTACTACCATGGACGGTATTTCCGCAGCCGTTATTTTTTCATAAAGCAGTGAAGGAAGCTTTTCCACGTCTTTTGATTCAAAATCATCGAGGAACAATATTCCCGCTTCCTGTTCATTGCATATAAAGCAATCTGTCTTTTTAATAAAGTCACGTCTTTCCGAGGCTATACTCATATTGGCCACAACCGCATAGACTTTTTTTCTGTACTTTTCTGCAAATTTGAAAACGGACTTTACTATCTCTTTATCAAGATCCATTTCAAGAACTATGCTGTCACAAGAGGCAAATATCTCATCGCCTTTTTCATCAATAAGAGATGCAAGAGGACCCATTTCGGGACGCTTGGATATAGCCCCGGCAACATCTCCGGTTTCGTCAAAGACCGCAAGCCATATGCCCATGCCGTTTTTGGTCCTCATTATGTAGTCGGTATTTACCTTATGGTTTTTAAGCTTTTCTATAACATCCGTTCCCTGTGCGGATTCATCCACCATTGAAACATATATCGGGCGAAGTTCCAGATTCGCTATATCCTCGGCAACATTTCTTCCGACACCGCCGTGAACAAACTCTACATTACCGGCATTTCTTCCTGCCGGTATATAGTTGTCGAAGGGAAATCCTTTTACATCTACGAATGTTGTTCCCACTACTGCTATAGGCATCTTCAATAAAACCTCGTGCTTTCTGAGTTTTTTCTCGCATTGTCGTGGCCGGGCGGAAATGGTTCCACCCCGGCATAAAATTCTTTTGAACTTTTGCTGCCTTATTTCCGGCATCGTACCCCTGAAAAGCGGCAGATGCTTTTCAAGTTATCTTTTTCACTTCGGCGTCAATCATCCGCAGTTTGTCTTGCGTAATAAAAAATATACTGCTGGGCAAGTCCCGCAAAGGGTCCAAGTTTTTTTGCATCAAAATCTTCTGGAAAGTTTTCTTTCAGCGCCCTTTTCATCCAAACATCTATCGGAAAAGCCTCCATATGATGAAGTCCGTAAAGGATTGCGCAATTGGCTACTTTCTCTCCGACCCCCTGTATCACCAAAAGCCGCCTTTTTGCCTCTTCATAAGAGCATGTCTTCAGTTTATCAAGGTTCAAAGACCCGTCTGCAACTTCTCCGGCCGCATTCATTATATACGGCACTCTGTATCCGGCATGAAGAGGTGTGAGGTCCTTATTCAAAATTTCTTCTGCCGTGGGGAAAGGACCGCCTTCACAGAGCGTCTCAACTATGCCTTTTATTCTCGGTATATTGTTGCATTGTGAAATTATAAAGGATATAAGCGCTTCAAACGGGTCCTGCCTCAATATCCTTATTCCCCGGCCGAATTCCGTACATTCTTTCATATACGGATACACAAAAAACTCCTTCTCATGTGCTCCGTAGTCCTCATCGAGGTCAAAATAGTCTTCCCAGAATGACAACGGCTTATCTGATTCTACATATACCTTCCCGTTTTCTTCATATACCTCGGCATTATATGTCCGGTATATCCCTTTGCCGCCTGCATTCCACCTGAAGCATTGGCCGCACTCAAATGTTTTTTCTATATTTAATATTTTAGCATCAGCCAGATACATTTTTTCACCTGCACATAAATGAATACCAGCGGCAGTTATGCCTACCGCTGGTAGCTTGAAATTTTATCGCTCTGCTTATTTGTTCAGATAGTTTCTGACAAGCTCCTGCATAAGCTCGTCCCGGTCAATACGGCATATGAGCTGCCGAGCATTGTTGTAGTTTGTAATATAGGTAGGATCTTCAGACAGAATATACCCCACTATCTGGTTTATAGGATTATATCCCTTGACGATAAGTGCATCGTATACACTGTCGAGTATCGCACGCATCTCGGCTTTGCTGTCCAGAGCAGTAAATTTTCTGGTTTTATCTTCCATTTGTTTTCTCTTCCTCGCACGCGTTATCTATGAAGTAAATATATCATTATCGGATAACAGCGTCAAACTTATCTTTAAGTGCTGCAAGAACATTTTTTACTGTGAGTTCGCTGTCTTCATCTGTCATGGTTCTGTCTTCTGCCCTCATGGTAAGAGATACTGCCACGCTCTTCATTCCTTCGGCTATATGATGTCCTTCGTACACATCAAAAGGCTTGCATTCTTTCAAAAATTCTCCGCCTGCATCCATTATGCACTCAACAAGATCCCCGACAGGGATTTTCTTGCTGCAGACAATTGCCAGGTCTCTTGAAACCGCCGGATATCTTGGCAAGGGCTTATAGACGGCAATACCTTTGCGGTGTGCGTAAAGCTTTTCAAACGAAATTTCAGCCGTGAAAACTTCGGTATCGATGCCGTAATTTGAAGCCACTTGCGGGTGAATTTGTCCGAACACGCCCAGATAATCGTCCCCGAGATAAACATCGGCGCATCTGCCGCTGTGATACGAAGGATTATCCTTCACCGCAACATACTTCGCATTTTCACCGGTAATTTTCTCAATCATTGTCTCTATGACGCCTTTAATCTTGAAAAAGTCCATGCCGGCTCCGTACATGCCTATTGACACAATCTTCGGCTCATCCGCAAGTCCGTCTTCGCGCTTGAAGTAAACTTTTCCTATTTCATAAAGGAAAGCTTCCTTGTTGCGGTAATTGTAGTTTCGCGTGACAATTTCCAGCATAGACGGGAGAACCGTTGTTCTCATTATGGAGGTATCTTCCCCGAGTGGATTTAAAATTTTAAGACTGTCGCGAAGAGGGGACTCCTCCGGGAGGCAGATTTTATCGTAGTATGTCGGGCTTATGAATGAGTAGGTTATAATCTCATCAAGTCCGAGGCTTCTCAAAACCTCGCCCGTCTCACGCTCGCACATTTGGATATCCGTAAATCCGCCGCATGTGGAAATACCGCCGGTAAATTCTGTCGGAATCTCGTTGTATCCGAAAAACCTTGCTACTTCCTCGGCAATGTCGGAATAGTGGGAAACATCACCTCTCCATGAAGGAACGGTTATGTCGTCGCCGTTTATTTCAAAGCCAAGCTTTTCAAGTATTTCTACCATCGTCTGCTTTGAAATATCCGTTCCGAGAAGAGCATTTATTTTGTCCTGCTCAAGTTTGACATGAGTAGCCTTATATTCTTCAGGGCGTACATCGATTATTCCTTCAACAACTTCACCGCAGCCGAGCATTTCGACAAGTTCACATGCGCGGTTGACAGCTCGTAGAGTATTTTCGACATCCAGTCCTTTTTCAAATCTTGAAGATGCATCCGTCCTCATACCGAGGGCGGTTGCCGTTCTTCTGACGGACGGCCCGTTGAAGCAGGCGCTTTCAAAAAGCACCATCGCCGTATCTCCGACAATCTCACTGTTTTCGCCGCCCATGACGCCGGCCACGGCAACAGGTCTCTCCGTATCGCATATGCAAAGCATGTCTTCAGTAAGGTTTCTCTCATTTCCGTCGAGTGTCCTTATTGTTTCGCCTTTGGCAGCCCTTCTTATATGGATTTCACCGTCTTTTACGCATGAAAAATCAAATGCATGCATCGGCTGACCATACTCGAGCATTACATAGTTTGTAATATCTACCAGATTGTTTATTGGGCGCATGCCTGAGTTGCGTATGCGCTCTGCCATCCATTCGGGGCTCGGAGCTATCTTTACGTTCTTTACCATGCGCGCCGTGTATCTTGTGCAAAGCTGCGGATCTTCAATGAATATTTTGGCCAGTTCATTTATGCTGCCGCCGGCTGCTGCCTTCACCTCAGGCTCATGAAGTCTGAGGTCTTTATTAAATGTCGCCGCTGTTTCCCGTGCAAGACCTATGACGCACAAACAGTCGGGGCGGTTCGGTGTAATTTCAAACTCAACAACATGGTCATCAAGCCCCAGCTTCTCGGCTACATCGTCGCCCGGCTTATAGTCGCCTTCAAATATCAATATCCCATCCTCGACAGCATACGGGAAATCATGAAGCGTCATGCCAAGCTCCTTAATTGAGCAGAGCATGCCGTATGAATCCACTCCGCGAAGAGGTTTCGCCTTTATTTCAATGCCGCCCGGAAGGATTGAATCGTCAAGTGCCGCAGGCACCAAATCTCCCTGCTTCACATTCTGCGCTCCGGTGCAAATCTGCACATTCTTTCCGTCACCGACATCAATCTGGCAGACCCACATATGATCTGAATCGGGATGCCGTTCAATGGACACGACTTTTCCGACCTTGACATTTTTCATTTGGGTGCTGAGATCTTCTGTCACTTCAACCTTTGAGCCCGAAACAGACATTGCTTCGGCATACTCTCTGTCACCGACCTCGGACAACGGGAGGTCCACGAACTCATTAGGCCATTTTCTGGATAACTGCATTTTATTGACCTCCTAAATTAAAACTGTTCCAGGAACCTTACGTCGTTTTCAAAAATAAGACGAAGGTCTGAGATTTTATATTCACCAAGTGCAAGCCTTTCAAGTCCCATACCGAAGGCCCATCCCGAGTACACATCCGGGTCTATTCCGCAGCCTGCGAGGACTTTCGGATGAATCATGCCGCAGCCGAGGACTTCTATCCAGCCTTCTCCTTTGCAGGTAGGGCAGCCGGCTCCTCCGCATTTGTGGCAGCGGATATCCAGCTCGCACGAAGGCTCGGTAAACGGAAAATGATGAGGACGGAAACGTGTTACCGTACCTTCTCCGTAAATCTTTTCAACAACAAGATTAAGCGTCGCCTTAAGGTCCGCCATCGTAACTCCCTTATCTACGACCATACCTTCTATCTGGTGAAACATCGGTGAGTGAGTGGCATCGACTTCATCTTTCCTGTAAACGCGTCCCGGAGCAATAATACGTATAGGCGGCTTGCCTGCCTCCATCGCATGAATCTGCATCGGGCTTGTCTGGGTACGGAGAAGTATGTTGCTGTCTTGCGTGAAATAGAATGTATCTGTCCATTCGCGTGACGGGTGAGTCTCCTCTATATTGAGCTTTGTGAAGTTATAGTCAGCAAGCTCAACTTCCGGTCCGTCTATAATGTCAAATCCCATTCCTATAAATATATCCTTTATCTGGTCAAGGACGTTATACATCGGATGCTTGTGTCCGAGTTTTGAAACATTTCCGGGAAGCGTTACATCAACTGCTTCGTTTTCAAGCTTTGCATTCATAAGCGTGCTTTGGAGTGCGCTCTTTCTTTCCTCGATTCTGTTTTCAATCTCCTCGCGGAGTTTGTTTGCAAGCTGTCCCATTACCGGTCTTTCTTCTGCGCTGAGTGACCCCATCTGACGCAGTATGCCTGTGAGCTCACCCTTTTTACCCAGATACTTGACCCTCAGTGCCTCAAGAGAATCAATATCGCCTGCCTCAAGTATTGCCTTCAGCGATGTCTCTCTCAGTTTTTCCATCATTTCCTTCATCTGATTTACTCCTTAATAACAAAAAACTTCCGTCCCGGTCATATGGGACGAAAGCAAAACTTCCGTGGTACCACCCAAATTCGGTCTTTTCAAACCGCACTCAAGTCAGGCTTAACGCGCCTTCACGCCTGTGATTGGCAGGAGCTCCGGGGCGAACCAAGCGTGAGATTCTTAAGAAGGCTTTCAGCCTGCGGCCTTCTCTCTCTTGAAGATCTTTTTCGCTATTTTCCCCTTCATAGCTTTGCTAGAATACCACGAAACGCGCTGTGATTCAAGGTTAAATATCTCTGTTTTATGGATTTTAC
>R06__coassemble_184_pt1 | contig 23511 bp, 23 predicted proteins | sample R06__metabat2_high_PE_027 | metagenome-assembled genome bin R06
GTAATTTCCTCTTCATCTTCAGAAACTTCTTCATCTATAAGTTCCTCTGACTGATCGTTGGAAAGAAGAGCTCTTATGCTGAGAGAAATCTTCTGCTTTTCATTATCAACAGCAGTAATCTTAGCATTGACTACATCACCGACTTTGACAACTTCTTCGCAATTTGCGATTCTCTTGTTTGCAAGCTGTGAAATATGAATAAGTCCGTCTACGCCTTCAACAATTTCAGCAAAAGCGCCAAAGGGCATAAGCTTCACGATCTTGCACTCAACCTCGTCACCGACATTGTAATTGTCTTCAAATTTTGTCCAGGGATTTGATGTGGGATCTTTGTATCCTAAAGAAATACGGCGTGCATCTTTATCAAAGTTTATAACATAAACTTCGACCTCGTCACCGGGATTTACAACTTCGGAAGGATGTTTGATACGTCCCCAGCCGAGTTCTGTGATGTGGACCATACCATCAATTCCGCCGATATCAACAAAAGCACCATAATTTGTAAGGCTCTTAACCTTGCCGAGATACTTCTTGCCGACTTCAATCTCGTTCCAAATAGCTTCAGTTGCAGCTTTACGCTCAGCTCTTGCAATCTGTCTGATTGAACCTACTACGCGGTGTCTGGCCTTATTGACTTCAAGAATCTTGAGTTTTACGGTCTTTTTAAGCATTTCGCTCAAATCAGCATCGCGCGGAAGATCTGTCTGAGATGCAGGAACAAAGATTTTTGCACCGTTGACAGTAACTTCAACACCGCCACCATTTACGCCGGTAACAACACCTTCAACAGCAATTCCGTCTTCAGCGGATTTTTCGATTTCGTCCCAGAATTTCTCTGCCTCAACCTTTTTCTTTGAAAGATTTGCAATGCCTTCAATTTCGGAAACCTTTACGACTTTAGCCTCGATTTCGTCTCCTACGTGAACGGCATCTTCAAGCTTTAAACCGCCGGCTGTAAACTCTTCGGACGGAATAATTCCCGAATACTTTGCGCCGAGATCAAGTGTGACCTCATTGCCATTGATTGCTACTACTGTTCCGACAACCTTATCACCGTTATGTATAGGCTTCAGAGACTCCTCCAACATTTCGTCAAAGGACTGCTCCTCTGATGCAGTAGTTTCTAAAATTTCTTCACTCATAATGTTTCTTACCTCCTCTATAATCCACGCCGGCGTAGACGCACCGGCAGTCAGACCAACATTGTCACAGCCTTTTAGCAAACCCAAATCAAGTTCCGCGATATTTTCAATAAATTGAACATTATCACAGTATTGTGAACAAATCTGGGCAAGATGAACACTGTTTGCACTGTTTCTGCCGCCGATAATAACCATAGCGTCTGAATTCTTGGAAATCTCAGCCGCTTCGGATTGTCTCGTAGACGTAGCAAGACATATTGTATCAAACACTTGCTGATTTGTACACATTTTTTTCAATTTATCTACGCAATCGACAAAATTTTCTCTTGTTTGAGTAGTTTGGGAAACAAGAGTAATCATCCGATCTTTAAGTTCCGGATTTAAATTGATTAACTCTTCAAGCTCACGGGAATTTTCTATAACCGCGCATTCCGCGCACCTCCCCTTTATGCCTTCAACCTCGGGGTGGTTTCGCATTCCGACAATCAAAACAAAACTGCCATTGTCAGAAGCATTCTTAACAATTTTGTGTATTGCCTTGACTTTTGGACAGGTTGCATCCGTAATTACAGCGCCGCAATTTTCAAGCTTATTAATTGTATCAAGGTCAACTCCGTGAGCTCGGATAATTACGTTATCTCCTTCGTGGACCTCACCTTCAACTACGTGCAGTCCTTTTTCTGCCAGGTATTCGACAACGCAGTCATTATGTATGAGCGGTCCATAGCTGTAGCACTGTCCTACCTCTTTAATCAGTTCTTCTGCCATGCTAACGGACCTTGAAACTCCGAAGCAGAAGCCTGCGGACTCAGCAACCCTTAAGTTTTTCATCTACAATCTCCTTAAGTGCGGCAAAACTCTCATCAAGGTCAAGGTCAGATGTATCAAGCAGCACGGCATCTTCTGCCTTTTTAAGAGGTGCCACCTCCCTGTGACTGTCTTGATAGTCTCTGTATTCAATATCCTTAAGAACTTCTTCATAGGGCTGAGGTGTCCCCTTTTCTTCAAGTTCTATCATTCTGCGCAAAGCTCTTTTCTCGGCAGAAGCTGTTAGATAAATTTTGCACTGGGCATCAGGAAGAACGACCGTTCCAATATCTCTTCCGTCAAGTATAACGTTATAGTCGCGTGCAAATTTTCTTTGCATATCCAAAAGAAAATCTCTGACAAGTCCGAGAGATGAGACATCTGATGCCGCTATTGAGATTTCCGGGGTACGTATCTCTTTAGAAACATCTTCACCATTCAGATACATTTTCTGTAGGCCGTCTTCATCATATTTTATTTCAATATTAAGTGTTGGAAGAAGCTCTTTAATTTTTTCCTCATCCTTGCACGCAATGCTGTTTTTTACACAGGCAAGACCTGTTGTGCGATATATAGCCCCTGTGTCGACATAAACATATCCGTAATATGCCGCAAGTTTCTTTGCAAGAGTAGATTTTCCTGCGCCGCTGGGTCCGTCAATTGCTATACTGAACATAAAACTTCCTCTCCGGCAACGAATCCCGTTGACCAAGCTATTTGAAGGTTAAACCCGCCGGTATATGCGTCTAAGTTAAGCACTTCTCCGGCGAAATATACTCTGTCATCCAATTTAGACTGCATCGTTCTCGGATTAATCTCCTTAAGGTTGACGCCTCCCGATGTGACAATCGCCTCATCAATCGGTCTTTTACCGCTTATGGAAATCGGAAACGATTTAATAACAGTCCTGATTCTTGTACGCTCCTCTTTTGTAAGAGCGTTGCATATTTTATTATCGATTCCGGCAATATCCATTATCACCGGTGTCATAGAGCTCCCTACGAGTTTAGGTAGTACATTTGAAATAGATTTATTCGCATTTTCGCTAATGTCACGAAGCATCCTCAAATCAAGCTTTGCATCGTCGAGTCCCGGCTTTAGGTCAAGCTCAATTTTATATTGGGCATCTTCTCTCATATGCGAACTTGCAGTCAAAACAAGCGGTCCGGAAATACCAAAATGCGTAAAGAGCATCTCACCAAGTTCTTTATAGATAAGCTTATTGTCCTTATAAAGCTTTAAAACTATATTTTTAGGCGCAACCCCTTGAAGTGTACGGCAAAATTCATCCTCGCTCACAAGCGGAACAAGGCTGGCTTTTGGTTCAATTATTGTGTGGCCGATGGATTTTGCGAGTTCGTATCCGTTACCGTTGCTTCCGGTAAGAGGATATGAACAGCCTCCCGTTGCTATAATAAAAGCTTTGGCACCACTCAGCTGTCTTTTGAATTCATGTATTACCGGGATATCTTTTATTATAAGAGCTTCAGCAATATCGTTTGCATTGTCAGAAACCGGAAACACACGCATCCCGCGCTCGGTTTTCAACGGCACTCCCCTGCTTTCAAAAAAAGCCATGACGTCGCTCGGTGAAAATCTGTTAAGAGCACTGTACAGAAATCTTCCGTCGCCGGGAATGTTTTCCATTATTGTTTTAATGTCACAGTTATTGCAGACATTGCATCTGCCTTTTCCCGTAATACGGAGTTTTCGTCCAAGTTGTCTGTTCGGGTCATATATGACAACACTGAGCCCTCTCAAATGGGCTCTGTAAGCAGCCATAAGTCCTGCCGGACCTCCACCGATTATTGCAACATCATACATTCTTCTTTAGTCAAATAGCGCCATTTTCCCGTCTTTAAATCTCCCAGGGAAATCGGTCCTTCCTGAATTCTTTTCAAATACATAACAGATAATTCCGCTCTTTCACAAAGTCTTCTTATCTGTCTGTTTCTGCCCTCTTTTATTGTGATTGTAAGAATAGCCTCGTCTCCTATGCGCTCATTTAGTGAAACCTCGGCCGGCTCAGTAAGCCTTCCGTCGATTTTTATAGGTTCGGAAAGTGAGGCGACTTTCTTTTTTACATCCGTTCCGTGTACCCTGACCTGATATACTTTTTCAATTCCGGGATGCATGAGTTTATTTGCAAGCTCGCCGTCATTTGTGAGGATAAGAAGTCCTTCGCTGTTAAAATCAAGTCTTCCGACCGGATAAACCCTCTCGGCAATATCTATTAAATCTGTTACGCATTTTCTGCCAAGTTCATCGCTCAATGTGGTCACATATCCGCGCGGCTTATTCAGCATTATATAAACAAATTTCTGTTTTGTCAGTTTCTTCCCGTCAACGGTTATCTCGTCTTCACTAGCATCGGCTTTTTGACCTATTTGGGCCGTAACGCCGTTTACCTTAACGCGTCCTTCTTCTATTGCCTTTTCCGCATTTCTTCTGGACATCAGGCCGGACGCAGAAATTATCTTTTGAATTCTATCTTCCATATTATGCATTAAAAGCACCGCCTTTCCGGCGGTGCTCAACTAAATTATTCTTCGTTCTGCTTTTCGATGAACGCCTCTACTCTGTCAATGACCTGTGGCACCATGTCAATGAGTCTGTCAATTGTGTTGTTTGCAGGAGGTGTTACATTCATCATTCTTACAACGCCGTCTTTAATTACGAGAAAACCTGTAGGCTCAACTTTAACGCCTGTAGCATTTCCGCCGCCGTACGGACGTTCGATTTTGCTTCTTTTTGCTTTTCCGAACTCAACACCGCCGCCGCCGAAACCTACACTGAGCTTGCTCACGGGAACAAGTGTAATGCCGTCGGGAGTAGTAATAGGCTCACCTACAACGGTATCTACCTGGAGCATGTTTTTTACATTCTCCATTGTATTTGTCATTAATTCACCAATAGGATTAACAGTGTCAGCCATCGTTATTCAAAGTCCTTTCATTTTTTGAGGAATTTATTTTTGTTTTCGAATCAAGGTCTATATCATCGGTTCCTTTTGCGGTTCCTTTTACAGACGCTATAATTCTCTTGACCTTAGCGATAAGGTCGGGCAGTTTCTGCTCTTCTTCGAGCCTGTCAAGATAAGCATCTTTATCAAACAGCTTTTGATAAAGGAATATTGCTCTGCTTCTTACAAACATAGCAATTGCGGAATTCAGTATTCCGAATATTAATACGAAAAATGCACCTATTCTTATTACAATCGCAAAGCCGAGATCTACCGTCGGAATAACCTCATCGAAGTCACAGTCGGTCCATACATCGACATCCTTGCAATTGAATCTTCTCTCGCAAAGAGGTGCAAGAGAAGAAAGTGCGGCATTGACGTAGGCATAATTTCTTGCAACATTATACGGATCCTTGCCTGCGGAAATGAAATGCAGCAGAAATCTGTCAACATTGAAGCTTCTGAAAAATCTCCGAATCTTATAAATGACTTTCTTTATAAGATAGAAGATATCATCTTTTGAAATATGAAGTCCTGAGAGACCTCCGCCTTCCTTAGGCTCTTTTTGCTTTTTAGGCTTTTTCTCTTTGTCAGGCTTCTTTTCTTTTTTGACTTTTTCCTCTTTGGGCTTTTCCCGCTTGGTCTTACCCTTCTTTTTTGGAAAAATACGGATAAGCTTCCCGCAGGCTTTCAAGCTCAAACTGAGTTTGTCATCTTCAAAGTTGAAGTCAACACCGACAGGAATCATGCAAATTCCGAAAATTATAAGGAGTATTATTCCTAAAACTTTCAAGATTCACTTTCCTCCTCAGAGTTGAGTTGAGTTATTTTATTGTCTTTATCTGTATCTGCCTCTATGGCAGCATTATCCGCGTTCAAACCGCTGAGGCTGTCTATTTGAGCTCTCAATTCGTCCATAGAACTGCTTGAAGCGAGATCGGGCAGCTGCGGTAGTTCATCAAGGTTTTTTATCGACATAGTCCTTAAGAAGGCATCGGTCGTTCCGTAAAGTATGGGACGGCCCGGAACATCAAGTCTTCCCTTTTCCTCAATAAGGCCCTTATCCGAAAGCGATGAAACGGTATAGGTTGAGTCAACACCTCTGATTTTGCTGATATATGCTAAAGTTGCCGGCTGGAAATAAGCAATTATTGCCAGCGTTTCAAGTGCCGGATTTGAAAGCATCGGCTGCTTTCTGTGCTCGAGTGTTTTTGATATATACGGTGCAAAATCAGTATCTGTGCATATTTGAAGTTTATCACCAAGTCGCAAAACTCTCAAGCTATGATTTTCTTTTATTAAACTTTCATTCAGTTCATCCGCTGCATTTATAATTTCACTTTCATCCTTTTCAAGCGAAAGTGACATTCTTGCGATGGGAACCGGTTCGCCTGAAGCAAAGAGTATTGCCTCAATTATCGTAGCTAATTCTGTCATTTCTATTCTATTATCTTTTCAAGTATATTATCCACGTCTCCGCCAATGAATGAAAGTTCATAACCCTGTCCGTCTTTTGTATGGTTTACAGCTATAGAACCCATTGCGCAAAGCTCAAGTACAGAGACAAAAGTCGCAACCACTTCGCTTTTTGAGCAGCACTCGCTGTAAAGTTCACTGAGCTTGATATCTCTTAAGCGAAGTCTTGCGAGTATATGTCGGGATTTATTTTTTACGGAATAAACGACTTTGTGCGGAATCGACTTTTCAAGCGTATCCGTATCGATGGCTTTATCTTTCGAAACGCTCAAAACACTGTAAAGTGCCGAAAGCAAATCTTTTACATCGTGGTTGTAACTATATTCTCCGGAGACTTTTTTTATGGGCTCCGGAGGTTTGACAGCATAAAGCGCTCCGTTTTTATAACTTTTTGAAAGATCAGGTATTACAGCTTCTATCTTTTCTAAAGTGTCTTTTGCTTTAAGCTGCTCAAGCGACTCCATAAGGATTTCCAGTTCAGAAGGCTCTTCAGCATCCGATGATAGAATAGTCTTTGTCTTTATATATAAAAGATAACTTGCCATTCTGACGAATTCAGATGCTATCTCAAGGTCAAGCTCCTGCATCTTGTCAAGGTACTCAAGATACTGGTCGAGTATCTCTGAAATTTTCAGGTCGCGTATCTCTATTTTATTTTTCTGTAAAAGGATAAGGATAAGCGAAAGAGGTCCGTCAAAGTCAGCGAGCTCCTCTTTGTCTATTACAATCCCTTCAAGGTGAAAATTTGGCGATTCCATTATTTTAATTCTAACAAAGATTAACTATTTCCGCAATAACAACATCTCTGCCGAGCCCCTTCTCGGCTGAGAAAAGCACCGGCTTGACCCCCAGTGTTTCTTCAATAATCGCAAGGCTGGGTTCTACTTCGCTTTTTTTAAGTTTGTCAGCTTTATTGGCTATAACGATGAACGGTTTACCGCTTGATTTAAAGTAATCACACATTGTTATATCATCCGCCGTTGGTTTGTGTCTTGCATCAACAATCATAACGCCGTAGTCATAGTTATTTGCGGCAAAAAAACTTTCCATAAGCTGCGACCACCGGTTTTTCTCGCTCTCGCTTACCTTAGCGTAGCCGTAACCGGGAAGGTCTACAAAGTAGATTTTATTGTCTATAAGGAAATAATTAACATGTATTGTTTTTCCGGGCGTATTTCCGACTCTTGCGAAATTCTTCCTGTTTAAAATTCTGTTTATAACCGAAGATTTCCCGACATTTGACTTACCGGCAAATACTACCTGTGGCTGCGAGCTTTTGATGAATTGTTTGCTCTCAGCCGCGGATTTAACGAATTCAGCTTTGTTGAGGTTAAGTCCTGCCATTTATTCTCCTTACTCGGCATTTTTACAAGTGCAACCGGTAGAACATCGTCAATTGTAGAAACTGTGATAAAATTAAGTTTTGATCTTACGAGCGGATCTATTTCTGCAAGATCCGCCTCATTCTCCGCAGGAATGATAACCGTCTTTAATCCGGACCTCAAAGCAGCCATTGTCTTTTCACGAAGTCCGCCTATTGCCATTATTCTTCCTCTGAGAGTAATTTCCCCTGTCATTGCAATGTCATGTCTTACAGGTATCCCGGTAAGAGCAGATACTATAGCCGTTGTCATCGTTATGCCGGCAGACGGGCCGTCCTTCGGCACAGCCCCTTCGGGAAAATGAATATGTATGTCTTTAGTTTTATAAAATTCTTCGTCGATTGAAAGGTCGGAGGCTCTTGCCCTTACAGCTGTAACGGCTGCTTTTGCGGACTCTTTCATTACATCTCCGAGGTTTCCGGTAATTTCGACTTTGCCTGTACCTTCGACCACTGCGACTTCTACGTCCAGAATTTCTCCGCCGACAGACGTCCAGGCAAGTCCTCTTACAAGGCCGACACTGTCAGTTTTGCGCTCTTCGTCAGGTTTGAATTTTACCGGCCCGATAAGCTTCTCAAGATCGGCTTTATCTACTGAAATACTTGTATATTTTCCGGATGCGATTCCTGTTGCGGCAACCCGGCAAAGATGAGCAATCTCACGTTCAAGAACGCGCACACCGGATTCTTTTGTGTACGAGGAAATCATTGCTCTGAGCGCACTGTCAGATATCTTAAGCTGATTTACAACAATACCGTGTTTTTTCTTCTGCTTAGGTACAAGATGCTTCTTGGCAATCTGAAGTTTTTCTTCATCGGTGTAAGAAGAAAGTTCAATTATCTCCATCCTGTCAAGGAGTGCTCTTGGAATGGTATCCGTGGAATTTGCTGTGGTAATGAAAAATGTTTCTGAAAGGTCAAACGGAATTTCAAGGAAATTATCCCTGAAGCTGCTGTTTTGCTCGGGATCAAGTGTTTCAAGCAATGCCGCAGCAGGGTCTCCCCTGTAGTCGTTTCCGAGTTTATCTATTTCATCGAGCACCATAAGGGGATTGCAGGATTTGGCCTGAATAATTCCGTTCATGATGCGTCCCGGCATTGACCCGATATATGTCTTTCTGTGTCCACGGATTTCGGCTTCATCATGAACACCGCCGAGTGAAATCCTGACAAGGTTTCTGTTTACGGCTTTTGCAACAGACATGGCTATAGATGTCTTTCCCGTTCCCGGAGGACCTACAAGGCATATAAGTCCGCCCTTGATATCCGGGCTCAGCTGTTTAACAGCAAGATACTCAATGATACGCTCTTTAACCTTATCAAGGCCATAATGGTCTTTGTCAAGCTGCTTTTTTGCCTTTTCAAGGTTAATTGTCTCCTTTGTCCTTACACCCCAGGGTATTTCGAGACACGTGTCAAGGTAACTTCTTATCACGGCAGCTTCGGAGGAACCGAAGGGCTGCTTTGAAAGACGGGATACCTCCTTTAAAAGCTTTTCCTTAACCTCGTCAGAAGCTTCAATCTTCTTGATATTCTCCCTGTATTGCTCAAAATCGTCAACCGAGCCCTCTCCGTCTCCGAGCTCGGCAAGAATAACCTTCATCTCTTCATGAAGGAAATATTCTCTCTGAGCCTTGTTCATGGCATCGTTGGCAGCGCTGCTCAATTCCTTTTCGAGAGCCATAATATCAAGCTCTCGGTTGAGCATCTTATTTAAAAGCTCAAGCCGTTTGCAAGGTCTCAGCTCTTCAATAAGTTTTTGTTTATCTTCGATTCCGAGCGGAACAATCTGCGCAATATAATCCGCTATATAAGAAGGATCCTGTGATGTTAAAATGCTCAGAACTCTTTCGGGAGTATATGAACCGTCCTCCTGCAAAAATTCTTCGAACAAAGAAATGGTTGAGCGCATCAGCGCCTCTTTTTTATTGTCGGAAACCTTTTCCTTCCTGTCATAAAGTTTAATAACCTTGGCTGAGCTTTGTTTATCGGAAAGTATAATCTCCGTGGCAACAGCTCTGTAAAGACCTTCAACCATTACTCTTGCATACAGGGCATTCGGTGCGTTTATTTGCTGTTTGACACGGCATACGACACCGGTTTTGTATACATCCGATTCTTCGGGAATATCTACGCTCGGATCTATTTGGGCTGCAAGGAATATAATGCGGTCAAATTTATTGGCAACGGCAAGAGCGTCAAGAGATGGTTTCCTCTCAACTTCAAATGTCATAAGACTTCCGGGAAAGCAATTTACTCCGCGTAATGCAATCATCGGAAGAGGTATAAAATTATTTGCAAATATTTCGTCCATCTGTTTCAGCTTTTTACGGCTCCGTCCACCGTAATGGTCACTTTCTTAACACTTTTTTCCGAGGGTACGTCATACATGACGTCCGTCATAATTTTTTCCATGACAGACCTCAATCCTCTGGCACCGATCTTCTTTTCCATTGCCTGCTTTGCAATTGACTTAAGCGCATCTTCTTCAAATTCAAGCTCTACTCCGTCAATTTTCATCAGTTCCTTATACTGCTTGACCATGGAATTTTTGGGCTCTGTAAGAATTCTTATCATATCTTCTTCGGTAAGGCTGTGAAGAGCGGAAATAACCGGCAGTCTTCCGACGACTTCGGGGATAAGGCCGAATTTTATAAGGTCATCTTGTATGACTTCCTGCATAATTTCGCCTGTATCTTTTCCGTCCTTGCTGACAATGTCGCTTTCAAATCCCATGGATTTTTTAGAAGTGCGGTTTTCAATGATTTTTTCAAGTCCGTCAAAAGCGCCGCCGCATATAAAAAGAATATTGGTTGTATCAACATGAATAAATTCCTGCTGAGGGTGTTTTCTTCCGCCGTTTGGAGGAACATTGGCAACTGTGCCTTCAAGGAGTTTCAGCAATGCCTGCTGGACACCTTCTCCTGAAACATCTCTTGTAATCGACATGTTTTCGCTTTTTCTGCCGATTTTATCTATTTCATCAATATATATAATGCCGTGCTGAGCCTTTTCAACATCAAAATCCGCAGCCTGGAGAAGTTTAAGAATGATATTTTCAACGTCTTCGCCTACATATCCGGCTTCGGTAAGGGTTGTGGCATCGGCAATTGCAAACGGAACATCCAATTTTTTTGCAAGCGTCTGCGCAAAAAGGGTTTTTCCGCTTCCGGTAGGTCCTATTAAAAGGACATTGCTTTTTTGAAGCTCAACTTCGTTATTTGACTGATTGAGCAGTCTCTTGTAATGGTTATAAACCGCAACAGCCAGAACCTTCTTGGCCTCTTGCTGGCCGATAATATATTGGTCCATATTTTCTTTAAGCTGTTTCGGTGTAGGAAGACGGCCGTACTGAAGCTCCGTTTTTGACGTGCCTTTATTCTTTTTTGCTATATGATCCGGAGCATCATCCTGTCCTAATATCTGCATACATGTAAATACACAGTCACTGCATATATATGCGCCGTTTCCTTCGATTAACTGATCTGCAAGATTCTGCGGTTTTCCGCAAAATGAACATCTTATGGTTTTACTGGGCATAACTACCTCTATAACAATATAGTAATAAAGGGGAACATATGTTCCCCCGTTATGGTTTATCTCTTGTAAATGACTTTATCTATAAGTCCGTATTCTTTTGCCTGTTCGGCCGTCATGAAGTTGTCTCTTTCGCAGTCTGCTTCGATCTCTTCAAGTTTTTTACCCGTATTGTCTGCAAGAATTTTGTTGAGACGCTTTTTTATACTCAAAAGATGCTCGGCATGAATCTGTATATCCGTTGCTTGTCCCGACATGCCTTGTGTAAGCGGCTGATGGATCATTATCTCAGAATTTGGCAGTGCGATTCTTTTACCTTTGGCGCCGCTTGAGAGGAGAAATGCTCCCATCGATGCAGCCATTCCTATGCAGATTGTCGATACATCGGGCTTTATATACTGCATTGTATCGTAAATAGCCATTCCGGAACTGATACTTCCGCCAGGGCTGTTGATGTAGAACTGGATGTCCTTATCAGGGTCCTGAGCCTCAAGATACAGCATCTGTGCCACGACCAGCGAAGCAGTTGTGTCGTTGACTTCCTCAGATAGCATTATAATTCTGTCATTTAAAAGTCTTGAGTAAATATCATAGGACCGCTCGCCCCTTGATGTCTGCTCAACAACATACGGAACTAAACTCATTTATCTTCTTCCTTTTTCTTGGCAGGGGCCTTTTTGGCAGCAGGTTTTTTCTCTTCGCCGTCCTTATTTTCGTCCTTTGGAGCTGCTGTCTTCTTTGCCGCCGGCTTCTTTTCCTTTACTTCTTTTTCTTCTTTGTCTGCGGTCTTTTTTGCAGTCTTCTTTGCTTTCTTTTCCGCAACAGCTTTTGCGCTGTCAGCGACAAGATTCATTGCGGCTTCCTTCTTATATTCGCTTACAATATAGTCCATGCCGAAATAGTTCTTTATATCTTCAACTGTAGCGTTGACAGTCTCGGAAATTTTCTGGCAGTACTCTTCAAGCTGTTCTTCTGTTGCCTCGATTTTCTCTTTGGCAATAACAGCCTTTGTGAGAAGTTCCATCTTTGCCTCGTTGATGGCGCTTGGACGGATGGCCGTATTCATAGTCTGCTCATCGATACCGAGCATGGATGCCAGTGTCTGGATATCGACATTAGGATCTGAAAAGCCGTAATTGGATGCGAAATTGCGGATAATAGCTTCAATGTGGGAGCGTATCATTGTCTCGGGAACTTCGCATTTCATGTTGTCCGCAGCTTTCAAAAGGGCCTCATTTCTCTGTGTAAGCTTTGCCTGGTCCTCTTTGCGCTTAAGAAGATTATTTTTTATGTCCTCTTTATATTCAGCCAATGTATCAAATTCGGAAACATCTTTTGCAAATTCATCGTCAATTTCCGGAAGTTCCTTTGCTGTAAGCTCGTTGAGCTTAACTGCAAATACGACTTCTTTTCCGGCAAGGTCCTCGACATAATCTTCAGGGAAGGTAATGAGTATGTCTTTTTCATCGCCGATATTCATGCCGACAATTGATTCCTCAAATCCCGGAACAAAGCTGTTGGATCCGAGTTCAAGGTCGTAACCATCCGCCTTGCCGCCGTCGAAACGTGTTGTCTTTTCTTTATCAAGAAAACCGTCAAAGTTGATGTTTGCGGTATCGCCCATCTGAGCAGGTCTGTCGTCAACTGTAATAATGCGTGCATTTTTAGCTGCCTCAGCCTTTACTTCGGCATCAATTTCTTCATCCGTAACATCGGTAGGTACGAGTGTTACTTCAATTCCCTTGTACTCTCCGAGTTCAACTTCCGGATAAAGTTCAACGGTGAAGGTGTAAGTTGCGCAGCGGTCGGGAGTAACTTCGGCTGAAAGGACGGCAGGAGAGCCGATAAACTCGATTTCACCTTCCTCTATTCCCTGCTCGAATGCGCTCTGTATGAGCTCATCAAGAGCATCCTGATAAAATACCTCGGGGCCGTACATGCCTTCTATAACGGCAAGAGGTGCCTTGCCTTTGCGAAATCCCGGGATGCTGATCTGCTTCTTGCTTTTTTTGTAAGCAGACTCTATAGCTTTCTCGAACTGCTCCGCATCGGAATTTACGATAAATTCAATAAAATTGTTTTCTTTCTTTTCTTTGTTGATGAGTTTCATAAATATTTAGGATCCTTCCTGATTTTTTAGCTTTGTTATTTTAGCAGATTAGTTATATTAAATCAATGTATAAAATATGCCTTTTATTTCATATTTGTTTTTAAAAGATTGAATATGGTATGTTTATCCGTCTTAAATACCGGTTAGATAATTGAATCTGTGCCTTTATTTGCTATTATTTTTGTAATTACAAGGTCCCCCACAAGGTTGAATACCGCCATGAAGTTTATCGAGAACACCTCAAAAAATATTACCGATATCATCATCTCAGAGCTTATTCCGAGCGAATCAAATATCGCGCACATTGAAACGAGCAGACAGCCGGTTTCTGTCGGCGTACCGAGCGAGAACACAAGTGCGGTAATGCCTATGGTTACAAGTTCAACGGCCCCGAGGTCTATACCGCAAAGCGTTGCTATCAGCAGTGTAAGCATGGTTATGCAAATGCAGCTTCCGTCAAGATTTGTAACACACCCAAGTGGTATTGATACATCAAGAAATTTTCTTGAGATTCCAAACGTCTTTTCGCAGCTTTTAATCGTAAACGGCACAGCATCGGAAGTTGAGCCGATTCTGTATGTCTCTTTAAAAATGGGCATTGCTTTTTTAGTAAAATCTTTGACATCAATTTTATTTACTTTAAGCATAAGCGCATATATGCCGACCATTGCGCACAATACGACAGCAACGAGTAACCACATAACGGCAAGCATGACCAAAGTCTCAAGACTGCCTGAATCGATAAAGATATCCACGGCGCAGAAAAATACAGCGACAGGTGCAACCGTATAAACAATGGAAAGCATCTTGCTGAAAAGGCTTGATATCTCATTTACAATATTTTTAAGGCTGTCCGAATACCTTCCGAGCGATTCAATAGCTATACCCATAATAACAGACATAAACACTATCTGGGTTGTGTTGAAATCTACAAACGGAGAAAACAGATTATCCGGAATGAAGTTAAGAAAATCATTCAGAATTTTCGAATAATTATATGTGACGGTTCCTATGTAATATTCTTCAAATATTCCGAAACTGTAAAACGGCCTATATATGCAATAAATAAGAATTGACAACAGAACCGCTATAGCCGAGGTAAAACCGTATAATGCTATAAGACGTTTTGATTTTGGGTATCTGTTTATTGTGGATAGGTTTGTTGCAATGCTTGAGGCAATGCTGAAAAACAGCACCGGAGGGGCAAGCAGTGAAATGCTTTTTATAAATATGTCCACTGTCGGCCAAATAAATTTAAGATCAAACGAAGCGAGCATATCTGCCGGTACGACAAATTGCGCTATGCTTGTTAAAACCAGCGCCAAAATAAAAGCTATGGCAGAATATATGGTTGCCTTTGAATGTTCAATACCGACAAGGATGGTAACGGTGTTAACTCCCTCGCTATACTTGAATTTAATTTTATCCCTGTAATTTTCAAGCATAACAAGACCGTAATCATCTTTTGAAGCAGCCCCGTCAAAAACGTCAAAAGGTCTTCCGGAAAATACAAACCTGACAGAGCATGTTCTTGAAATATCACGTGAGACTATAACATCGAGCTTCCTGTTATCATTGCAGAAATCAGCAATTTTTGCGAACATTTCTTCAGCCACAAGAATATATGTGTTCTTTATCTGCTTTGAAAGTCTGTACTCCTCAAAACTGTTTTCCAGGAATTGACATACACTGGAATAAGAATTTAATTTAGTTTCAACAGTAATCCGGTTCATAACTCAACCACATCTTTAATATAAGTCTATTTTTAAAGGCTTAAAGTCGAGAGCGTCTGCAGATATAAGTCTGTATTCGCATCCGTCTTTCCACCCGTTGAACGCACTTTCTATGCCTTGCCCGTGTATGTGTCCGTAATAGCAGTGCCTTACCCCGTATTCTTTGATGACATTACAAAATTCTTCGCACGGAGGATAATGAGTAAATAGATATCTGTTGTCCGATGAGGCGCTTTCAAGGGAGGTTTTAAGCCTTCCTATTTCTCTTTTAAGGACAGAACTGTCAAGTTCTCCTTCCATCCAGCCTCTTGTACCGCACAGTGAAACCCCCGAATACTCAAAGGAATTGTTATGCAAAATATCAATGGTGTCAAAACGGTTTTCATCAAAAAACTTCTTCATTTTTGTAACGGTTGTCCACCAGTAGTCATGATTGCCTTTGAGAACTATTTTCCGTCCGGGAAGGCTGTTTACATATCTGAAATCTTCAAGACATCCTTCAGTTCCCATTCCCCATGAAATATCTCCGCAGATTACGGTTAAGTCATCATCTTGAAGATTTGAAAATCCTTTATTTAATTTTTCGACATGATCACACCAGGTTTTGCCGAAAACATCCATCGGTTTTTCGGAAGTAAAGCTAAGGTGCAAATCTCCGATGACGTATAAGCTCATATCAAATATCAATGCATTTTCTTCAGAAAACTGGGTCTGTGAATTTCACTCGGCCCGTACTGTCTTATTGCGGCATAATGAGCTACGGTTCCGTAGCCTTTATGCTTTTCAAATCCGTATTGAGGATATTTTTCCGCCATTTCATACATATATCTGTCACGCGATACCTTTGCAAGTATCGAAGCTGCGGCAATGCAGGCATACTTAGAGTCTCCTTTTACGACAGCCTCGGCATCAACGCAGATGCCTTTTGACCTGTTTCCGTCTATAAGGCATTTTAAAGGCGCTTTGTCAAGGCTGCTTATTGCCCTGTTCATGGCAATAAAAGTAGCCTCCAATATGTTGTATTGTTCAATCTCGTCAACCGTGGCAAAAGCAACCGCAAAGCTTACCGCCTTGTCTTCAATTATACAAAACAGCTCATCTCTTTTTTTCTCGGAAAGCTTTTTGGAATCATCAAGGCCGGGAATTTCGATGCCGGACGGTAAAATTACCGCGGCAGCACATACCGGTCCTGCGAGAGGGCCTCTCCCGGCTTCGTCAACACCGCAGATTGTTTCGTCAAGATATATCATCCGGAACCTCCAGAGAAAGTCTTCCGAGTTTTCCGTCATGGTATTCATTAAGCAGTGTATGAGCCATACGGTCTATATCGTATTCACCTTTTGATATAAGCATGCCGCGCTTTGCTGCTGCCATTTCCAAAAGTTCATAACCGCTCATGTCGGCATCCGGCTTAAACTTATATCTTGTCTCAACGGCCTCGGGATAATAGTAGCAAAGTCTGGTCATAAAATTGGCGCCGAGTGTTTCAATGTCAAAAACATCGGATTTCACAGCGTTTGTAACCGCAAGAAGTTCCCCGACTTCCTGTGAATCGAACTTCGGCCACAGTATTCCCGGTGTATCAAGAAGGTCTATCCCCTTATCAAGACTTATCCACTGCTTTCCCCTTGTAATGCCGGGCTTATCCCCCGCGGCAGCCGCTTTTCTTCCCGCGACCTTATTTATAAAAGTGGATTTGCCGACATTAGGTATACCGAGAATCATCAGCTTAAGCGTTCTTCCGCTTTGGCCCTTTTCCTCGTATGATTTTATCTTGTCGCTTAATATATTCTTTACGGCAGGGATAAACGCATTTATACCTTTTCCGCTTTTTGCGTCGGTTGTAATAACCGCCGCATTGTCATTTTTAAAGTACTCTACCCATTTTTCGGTAACTGCCGGATCTGCAAGATCGGTCCGGTTTATTATAATAAGTCTCGGTTTTCCCTCGCTTATTGCCTTTATGTCGGGATTTCCCGATGCAAGAGGAATTCTGGCATCCCTGATTTCACATACCGCATCAACCATGGAAATGTTTTCTTCTATCATTCTCCTGGCCTTTGTCATATGTCCGGGATACCACTGTATGTTGGTTTTTATATATTCAACTGTACTCATCGTATAATCTTTATTTCATTTATGGGGAAAATAACCATATAGGCTTTTCCGAGAATAAGTCTCGAATCAACCATTCCTATTTCCGTTTTTCTTGAGTCGGTTGACATGTTTCTGTTGTCTCCCATAACAAAAACACACCCTTCCGGAACTGTTTTCGGACCTATAAAATCAAGTTTTGTTGTAGTGAGTTCCTTTATATAGTCCTCTTCAATCTCTTCACCGTCTATATAAACTGCTCCGGTTTCAAAATCTATATTTATCTCCTGTCCTTCGGTTGCGACGATTCTTTTGACAAGTGCCTTATCGGGATCATATTCGTCTTTTTGAAAAACAACCACGTCCCCGCTTTTTGGAGTGTAAAGCACGTTTGAAACCAGCATTTTTTCACCGTCGGACAACGTATCGTTCATTGATGTTCCGCGCACTTCGACAATGCGGATAAAAAACATAAACATCAATACGCATATAACGAGGGCTACAATGATGGACTGTATCCATTCGTATGTGTCCCGCATTGCCAGGTCTATTTCTTCTTCGGTTTTTTTATTTTTTCTAGCCATTTTTAACCCTTCACTTTAAGAATTGTCTCAGATATACGGTCAAGTCCGAGATAGTTGAGCATCATTATGATTCTGCGGTTTCTTGTCTCGGATTTATAGCTTTCACACTTTAAAAGATCTGGAATTACACTTTTAACATAATTTCTAAGCCTTGCAACGATCTTTCTGTCCCCTATTTCGCTTACTCTTTTGACCGATTCGAGAAGTATATGGTTTATAACAAGAAATTCAAAATCTCCGCTGCAGTTTTCCGGCATGGATTTTCTAATGTTTTCAAACACAGCGAGCATATCTAAATTCTTTGATGCATTTTTATTTCGCATCGTTGATATGTTATCGTTCCTGTAGTAGTAAAGTGCCTCATCTATAAAGGCAATTCTTTCCGCTCTCATCATTGCTTTGGCGGAAAATTCGAGATCTTCATACCAGAGGCCCGCGGGAAACCTTATATCCTCTATTATGGTTTTTTTGAATATCTTATTCCAGACGGCGCCGGCGGCTGAAAGCTTATGCGTCTGAAGCGCAGCCTTCTCATATTTTAAGTTATCGCCTTCAAATCTGTAAAAATCGCAAACAACGATATCCGCATCTTCACATTCTGCCTTATCTAGCATCTTTTTATACATGTCAGGCGATACATAGTCATCGGCGTCGGCAAACCCTATATACTCTCCTTCGGCTATATCCAGTGCAAAGTTTCTGGCCCTGCCCTGTCCGCCGTTATCCACGGAAAGGACTTTTATGATATCCGGGTTTTCGCATTTATATCTCTCGATTATTTCAAGCGAAGAATCATTTGAGCCGTCATTAACTATGATAATTTCAAATGAATCAAGTTGCTGCCCCAAAAGGCAAGGCAGGCTTTTATCCAGATATTTTTCACCGTTATAAACCGGCATAACAATACTAAGTTTCATAGCGACCCTGCTTTGTAGAAAAATATATAAGTGCGCAGACCAAAGACATATATATTGACGCATTGGGCCTTCTTAAGATTGCACCTGAGAAAAATGCAAGTCCGAGCTGCAAAACGAAGCACATGAGAAGGCAGAAATTTTCATCAGTAATGCTGTTTTTGAAATCGGCAAGGAGCAGTTTTACTATGCGGCGGAGAATATACAGTACCGCAAAAATATACGCAGCAAATCCGAAATACCCGTAATAATAAAGAATCGCATACCAGTCATTTTCCAAATCCGCCGTGAGGTCCTGCCCGATAGTTGCAAATTCAAATCCGAAACACCTTGTGAGAAAGTCACAGTCTTCGAACATAAGTGAGGCAAAAACTTCTTTCATGTCTCTGTTGTCGCCTATTTTTCCGGCTTCAATCGTTGCATTGTACTTCCAGATAATCCTGTCTATATCAAAAGACTCAACCGTCTCATCCGGCATACCGGAATAGAGAAAATGTATGTAGTACTCCTTTAAAGCCTCATGCACTTCAGGAGTTGACATACGCTCTTGCGGTGACATGTTTTCGACATCGTATCCCATATTGTTCATCTTTTCGACAAACTTAATCTGTACGTCCGAGAAGAAAGACCTCTCATACATTTCCATTTTGTACCTTGGCGTGTAAGGATATATAACGACTGCAACCAGAGCCAGAGCAAACATTGTAACTGCAGTAAGTTTGCTGAAACTTTTATTGGCTATAAATCGTCTTAAAATCAAAAACACCGGGTATCCGACAAATATACCGAAAAGCGAATAAAAACATGCCTGTGTGCCGTTAGTCAAAAGCAGCGCAAAAATGAGCAGAGATACGGATACTTTGACCCACGGCTTCATGTTTTCCCTGACTGCCAGATATCCCAGGAAAACGCAGCAGCTTGAAAGTATATCGCTATGGCAGCATCTGTTATCAGAAATTACCCAGCCGGAAATTCCCCAGCCCGGTCCGTAAGTATCAGTGTATGTGCCGGTTATATACGACAGTAAAATAACCGCTGCGGTTATGAATGCATTTATGATTATTCCTTTAAATAGCTGGTTTTTAATATTTCCGCTGTTTGCAAAAGTACAGAAAACTAAAGCCATCACGGGCATATATGCAACTTTAACCGCATACATAAGGTCAAATCTGAAGTCTTTATATCCGACGCGAAAACCGTTGAGAATATGAAGTGCAAAAACAGCTGCAATTAAAATTGCCGAAATAATAAACTCTTTTTTACGGTAATTGTTTATAAAAGCATACAATGTAAGTGCAAGCATAACCGCAAGGCGGATGTATCCTGACACAGTGCCGGACTCACTCGCAGTAAAAAAAGCTATTACGTCAAGTATAGGCTGAGCTATAACGAGAAGAAGTATCCAATTGTTTTTGATAAAATTTTTCATTCATTAGATTATATCAATTTAGATGCGCAAAGTAAAGAATAAGGCGCCTCCGTAAAGAGGCGCCTTTTGGCATTTATTAGAGACGTTCTTTGACTTTTGCCTTTTTGCCAACGCGATCGCGGAGGTAATAAAGCTTTGCTCTGCGAACCTTACCTTTACGTACTGTTGTAACAGATACGATGGAGGGAGAATGTACGGGAAATACCTTCTCGCATCCGACACCGTAGGATATACGGCGGACGGTAATGGTTTCATTGATACCACCATGCTTTTTTGCAATGATTGTACCTTCAAATGCCTGTGTACGCTCACGGCTGCCTTCAACAACCTTGACTACTACGCGTACAGTGTCACCAACGTTCATTTCCGGGAGTTCCGGTTTCATGTACTGAGCGGTGAGAGTTTTAATAAGATCCATTTTAAGATCTCCTTCATAATATAGACGTTCATGCCGTTGGCCAGGCATTGGCTCGGTAGCGGACCGCCTTTTTCAAGCTTTGGTACAATATCATACCGGAGCTCATTTTGCAAGCTTTTTTATTGATTCAAGTATTGTTTTATTGTAATGCTCAAGCATATCGGGCTTTTTAGTTTCTTTTTCTGCAGAAACTATTGCGGAAACCAGGTCATCTTGTCCCTTGAGTCCTGCGGAATAAGCTTCAAGATTTTTAGTGCAGTACAGCGGAAGTCCTATAACTTCTGCCTCTTTTATATTAAGCGGCTGCCCTTCATATCTGCTTGTTGAAATAAACGCATCGCACTTATTCATATATGCATAAGGATTTGTCCTGTTGCCGAGAAATGTAACATTGTCTCCGGCAATATTTTCAAGCTTTTCTCTGTCAGGACCGTCCCCGAGTATATAAAGGTGCAAATCGTCTCTTTCCTTTGACGCCTTTTCAAAGATATCAAGCATAATATCATACCCTTTTTGATGGCACAGCTTCCCGAGTGCGACAAAATTAAGCTTGCTGCAATCCGGCTCAAAATCTATACATTCTTTTGATTTAATTAAAATTTCATCGGCATCTATATAATTTTGTATGACGGTATATTTTTTGTCATATTGGCCAGAAAGCTTTTTAAACGGTTCGGCAAGTGCGTTTGAGCATGGTACAAATTCGTCGAAATATTTGAATTTACCTTTCATTGCTCTAAACAGCACTCTGTATTTCCACTCATTTTTGTACTTTATCTCGACATTATTGTGAATCCACATTACGTGCCTTTGTGCCGGAACAGTGATTGCCCCAAGTGCGCAGGACGGCTGGTATGAATTAAAATCCACAGCAAGGTCGAAGTACTCCCCTTCGTCAAAGGTAAAGCTGTTTTTAAAGCACATATCAAAGGGAAGGTATTTATATTTGATGTCAACTGCCTTAAGCGTTCTTATTTTGAGCTGCTCCGGAAATTCCACGTTCCAAAAACTGCTGTCATCAAAAAGAAATAATGTCACATCAAATTCCGAATAATCAAGATGTTTCAAAAGATTTATAAGAGACTTTTGTATGCCGCCGACACCTATGTCATTTTGAAAAAAAGCTATTTTTGTCATCTGAATACTTTCATATCCTCATCTAGAGTTTGGATTCTTGTAAATCTGTAGTAGTCCGGTGCTTTGTCGCCGAGCGCTTTGGCAAGATATTCCGGGTTAAGCGTTGGATTTTGTGCGCAGATAACCGCCTTGAATTTAAGGCCGTCGAAAGTAATGCTTTTTATCATAGGTTTTATATCCGTATCACTTTCTCCGCGCTTGGTTTTTTTCCTGACAACGATTTCTTCTTTTGAAAAAAACTCCTCAAAATCCGGTACATCCCCGTCATCGTAGAAAAATTCGCCTTCTATTTCAAGGTAGCTCAGTTCCTTGACTTTTCTGCTGCTTTCATATATTTCGAGGACCTTTATCCCCTCCGGGAGGGAATTGTTGAGTCTTTCCATATCGGGCTTTTCGCCGGAAAAATCCATAATCTCACATAAAGAAGCGCACCCGACACTGAGCGGTAGAGCAATTGAAATTACAGGGTGGGGATTAAACCCTTCCGAATAATCGAGTCTGCAGCCGCTCCTTGAAAAGGCTCTCTGCATTGTATGCATGAGATCAAGATGTGATATATATACTGCCCTTCCGGTTTTTTCAAAACGGAGTCTATACTTACTCATCGCATTTTCCTCCGCACATAAGTTTTACCGCGCCGCATCCGGAGCATGACTTTCTGCAGTCAGGTGAAAGCTCTGCTTTATATGCTCTTTCTCTTTCTTTTAAAAGATGGGATTTGGTGCCTCCGACGTCTATATTATCCCACGGGAGAGACTCATTCACGTCACGCTCACGGCTTGCATAAAATGCCGGGTCAACTCCCGCATCTTCAAATGCTTTAAGCCAGCGCTCATATGAGAAAAAGTCACTCCATGCGTCGAGCCTGCCTCCTGCAAGGAAAACATTTTCTATAGCATCGCCGACTTTCCTGTCTCCTCGCGACAATACAGCCTCCACAAGGCTTGTCTCGGCATCATGCCAGTTGTATACGACATTTTTAGCGACTATGGAGCTTCGCAAAAGGTTGACCCTTCTTAAGTACTCTTCAGGCGTAACCTGTGCTTCCCACTGGAACGGACTGTGAGGCTTTGGAATAAAGCAGGATGTGGATATGGTTATTTTTACGCCTCTGTTTTTATTCTTGGAATAAGTTCTCCAGGTGTGAAGAACCTCGTTTGCCATCTCGGCAATTCCTTTAATATCTTCATCGGTTTCCGTCGGGAGTCCCAGCATGTAATACAGTTTTATGCTGTTCCAGCCGCCTTCAAAAGCGATGCGGCATGTATTGATTACATCTTCGTCGGTTACATTTTTATTTATGGCATCACGCAGTCTCTGAGATCCTCCTTCAACCGCGAATGTCAGGTTGCTCTTTCTGACCTTTTGAAGTTTTTGCATAAGCTCTATAGAGAAATTGTCGGCGCGCAGAGACGGAAGTGAAATTCCGATAGACCTCTCCTCGCAGTATTCCATAAGAGCGTCAATAAGCTCTCCTAGTTCGCGGTAATCGCTGGAGCTTAAAGAGAGCAGCGTCATATCCTGATATCCGGTATTTTTGAGGCTGTCGATGCCTTGGCGGACAAGTGTGTCTACCTTTTTTGACCTTATGGGTCTGTATATGTGGCCTGCCTGACAGAATCTGCAGCCTCTTACACAGCCTCTGAAGAGCTCAAGGTCAACACGGTCCTGAACAATTTCGGTTGAAGGGACAACGGGACTTGTCGGGAAAGGCGAACTGTCAAGGTCTACGACAATGCGCTTGTTACCTTATTGTCAAGTGAAGGCACATAGACACCTTCGATTGG